>OGOB01000022.1_pt1 | contig 135068 bp, 126 predicted proteins | sample 1573611 | NCBI WGS metagenome assembly OGOB01 (sample SAMEA2582016, study PRJEB24529) | metagenome | biome: Human gut stool | place: China | collected 2011 | reverse complement strand
TGGTGTCATAGTAAGCGTTGAGGAACTTGCCTGCGTCGTCACGGCTGAAGCCGAAGGTCATCTGAGTAAGATCGTTGGTGCCGAAGCAGAAGAAGTCAGCCTCTGCGGCGATCTCATCAGCGGTAAGGCAAGCTCTGGGGATCTCGATCATGGTACCGACTTCGTAGCTGATGTCGCTGCCTGCGGCTGCGATCTCGGCGTCAGCGGTCTCAACGACGATCTTCTTAACGAACTTGAATTCCTTGACGTCGCCGACCAGCGGGATCATGATCTCGGGCTTGATATTCCAATCGGGATGCGCCTTGTTGACGTTGATAGCTGCACGGATGACAGCCTTGGTCTGCATCTTGGCAATTTCAGGATAAGTAACAGCCAGACGGCATCCTCTGTGACCCATCATAGGGTTGAACTCATGCAGAGAAGCGATGATGGTCTTGATAGCCTCTACGCTCTTGCCCTGTGCCTTAGCCAGCTTCTCAATGTCAGCTTCCTCGGTAGGAACGAACTCATGCAGAGGGGGATCCAGGAAACGGATGGTAACAGGGTTGCCCTCCAGAGCCTCATACAGCTGCTTGAAGTCGTTCTGCTGATAAGGCAGGATCTTATCCAGTGCTGCTTCTCTCTCCTCTACAGTGTCGGAACAGATCATCTCACGGAATGCTGCGATTCTGTCCTCTTCGAAGAACATATGCTCAGTACGGCACAGACCGATTCCTTCAGCGCCCAGCTCACGAGCCTTCTTAGCATCTGCAGGAGTATCTGCATTTGTTCTTACTTTGAGCTTTCTGTATTTATCAGCCCATGCCATAACACGTCCGAACTCGCCGGCGATTGTAGCATCAACTGTTGGGATAAGACCTGCATAGATGTTACCTGTAGTACCATCGATAGAGATCTCTGAACCTTCTGTGAATGTCTGTCCAGCTAATGTGAACTTCTTATTCTCTTCGTCCATAGCGATGTCACCGCATCCTGATACACAGCATGTACCCATACCACGTGCAACAACGGCAGCGTGTGATGTCATACCACCACGAACTGTAAGGATACCCTGTGATACCTTCATACCTGTGATATCTTCAGGTGATGTCTCAAGACGTACAAGAACAACTTTCTCTCCTCTTGCAGCCCAGTTCTCAGCATCCTCAGCTGTGAATACAACTTTACCGCAAGCAGCTCCAGGAGAAGCACCAAGTCCTTTACCGATTGGTGTTGCAGCCTTAAGTGCAGCAGCATCGAACTGTGGGTGGAGAAGTGTATCAAGGTTACGAGGATCGATCATAGCAACTGCTTCTTCCTCTGTCTTGTGTCCTTCATCAACAAGGTCACATGCAATCTTAAGAGCAGCAGGAGCTGTTCTCTTACCGTTACGGCACTGGAGCATGTAAAGCTTCTTGTTCTCTACTGTGAACTCCATATCCTGCATGTCATGATAATGGTTCTCAAGAGTCTCACATACTTTGATGAACTCAGTGTATGCTTCTGGGAACTCCTGCTCCATCTGAGCAATCGGCATAGGTGTACGAACACCGGCAACAACGTCCTCGCCCTGTGCATTGATAAGGAACTCACCCATGAGCTTCTTCTCGCCTGTAGCAGGGTCACGGGTAAATGCAACACCTGTACCTGACTCATCATTAAGGTTACCGAATACCATAGGCATTACGTTAACTGCAGTACCCCATGAATAAGGGATATCATTGTCACGACGATATACGTTAGCACGTGGGTTGTCCCATGAACGGAATACAGCCTCGATAGCAAGCTTTAACTGCTCTACAGGATCTGAAGGGAAATCTGTTCCTAACTGATTCTTGTACTCAGCCTTAAACTGCTCAGCTAATTCCTTAAGGTCAGCAGCTGTAAGTTCAACGTCAAACTTAACTCCTCTGTCCTCTTTCATCTTATCGATTAACTGTTCAAAATATTTCTTACCAACTTCCATTACGACATCAGAGAACATCTGGATGAAACGTCTGTAAGAATCGTATACGAAACGCTCGAATTTCGGATCTGGGTTACCAGCTATCATTGCTGCAACAACTTCATCGTTCAAACCAAGGTTAAGGATTGTATCCATCATACCAGGCATAGAAGCTCTGGCACCTGAACGAACAGAAACTAAGAGAGGATTCTTAAGATCGCCGAACTTCTTGCCGTTGATCTCCTCCATCTTCTTAACACCTTCCATAGCCTGTGCCATGATTTCGTCGTTAATCTTACGACCGTCCTCATAGTACTGTGTACAAGCTTCTGTTGTGATTGTGAATCCCTGTGGTACCGGAAGTCCGATGCTTGACATCTCAGCAAGGTTGGCACCCTTACCACCAAGAAGATTACGCATGCTCATATCGCCTTCGCTGAACATGTAAACCCATTTGTTTGCCATTTGTAATTCCTCCTAATAATATTATTGCTTAGTTATAGCCATGCAACATCATAGGCTTTTGTAAAAAACAGAAAATGTCTCTTACAAAAACCCACGTACCGCACGGCATTAAGCATTTAGGGCGCAAAAATACCTCGCCCATTCGTTATTATAACATAACAATCCAAAATTTCAACTAAAGATTGTACGTTTTCATTAAGTTTTGTACCTGTTATTTTTCCATCAGGTCTGTAAATGAAACATATCCGGCATTTTCACTGACTCTGCCGTTTTGCTTAACATTATAAAGAATATTTTTATCATTAACGATATAATACCTACGTCCGGAATAAAACGCACTGACAACACCTCCGGATATATCCGTCAGTTTCTTCTGTCTGCCGTCCGGTTTTAGAAGCAGATATGCGGTATTATCTTTAGTGTATATTACACCTTTATGATTGGCAATTTCACTCACACTGTCAGCAGCCGCCGTTTCCCTGTCAGAAGATCCGCTAACGATATGAAGATTTCCATCCGATGAAACTGCCGCTATATATCCCGATTCGGCCGAATATACCGCCTTGCCCGAGTCATTTATTTCAAACAATGCTTTGTCGGATGTACCTCCTGCCGAATAGAATTCTCCGTCACATATGTAGGAGTTTATTATATTTTCTTCATACCAGATGCAATCGGCATCATCTTTGCATTTGTTAATTCTGATAGCTTCACTGTCCGCACCGGCATAATAATATCCGTCATCTTTGCGGTAAATTATTCCTTTCTTCGTACCGGCAAGATTATCCGACAAATCCTGAACCTCAAAATCCAATGCCGTTACAGGCCCATTCTGGTTCATTTCCGTCATACATATCTTTCCATCAGTTGTAAGGTAATAGATTTCATCACCGCTTGTCCTGTATTTGGATAAACCGTCAGTTATCTGTGTTACGGAATCATCCGCGTACCTCATGATTTTTCTGCTGTTTACGATACCATAGTCTCCTGTTTCCATATCTATGTATACAACGCTTCCGTCATCATATACCCTGAGCACATCCTTATCGTTGTTGTCCCTGCTTATGAGTGTAAGATTACCGTCACTGTCACCGATGTAAAAAGAACTCTCACCGGATGAAAAATCATCGCTTTCGCCACTCGTCGTAAGGACATAGTATTTACCGTTGTCACTCACTTTGCATGCATGTGTAAAACCCTGGGCAACATCTATATCTATTTTTAAGGAATCTTTTCCGTCCGTATAGAATACACCGCCGTCTGATGTTGTATATATAACACCCGTCAGCTGTTCATTATATGCTGCCACTGAAGAGATTGAAGCCTGTACGGTATATTTTCTGCCGGAGGAATACATATATATTCCGTCCGAATCATATCCGATAACTGCGTTGTCTCCGGCAGATGCGATTGTCATACCACCGTCCGTACTGCCCCAAAGTGCATTATCCGTATCATCGGAAAGGTATGCATATTTTCCGTCATAATAAAATACCCTGCTATGGTCAATATTCCTGATAACGTTAATAATAACCACTGCTGCCACTGCTGCAAAAACAACCGCCGCCGCAGTTATGAAAACAGGTCGGAGTTTATCTTTAAATATTTTGTGGCTGACAACCAGTTTTGACGTGTCAAGTGTCTCTTTGCCATCATCGAATTTCAGTTCCCTGATGACTTCAGCCGGTTTTCTCCTGCCAAAATGCTTTTTAAAAAAGACAATTACTCCGGCAGCAGCTTTTAAAATTACATTTCTCACCACATCAAAAGAAAGGCCCGCCGTTTCCGACCCGCCTTTCTGTGTATTCTGCCTTCCGTAGGATTCCCTGGACACAACCGTGTCACGGCCTTTTTCCCTGTCATGTTCTTCCCTGGTGGAATGCATTATTCCGGGTGGGAGCGCACCTGCCGTACCGGCTTTCTGCGCTTTTTCCCACTCTTCTTTACGTCTTAAATAATCTTCGTTAACATAGATAACACGCGCACCGCATTTAGGGCATACAGACTTGCTGTTATGCTCGAATCCGCATTTATCGCATATCATATAAGATTCCTCCGGTCAATTATATGCCTAGAAACTCATTTTATCTTCGAAATATGCAGCAAGATCTTCTATCTTGATTCTTTCCTGCTCCATTGTATCTCTGTCTCTGACAGTTACACATCCGTCGTTCTCTGAATCAAAATCATATGTTACGCAGAACGGAGTTCCGATTTCATCCTGTCTTCTGTATCTCTTACCGATATTTCCTCTGTCATCGAACTCACAATTGTACTTCTTGGAAAGTTCTGCATAAATCTTTTCAGCACCTTCATTGAGCTTCTTGGAAAGAGGAAGCACACCGATTTTGACAGGTGCGATTGCCGGATGGAAATGAAGAACTGTTCTCACATCTCCGCCCTCAAGCTCTTCTTCATCATATGCTGAACATAAGAATGCAAGTGTAACACGGTCTGCACCGAGTGACGGCTCGATAACATAAGGGATATATTTGGAATTATCCTCATCATCAAAATATGACATATCGATTCCTGATGTATTCTGATGCTGTGTGAGGTCATAATCAGTTCTGTCTGCAATGCCCCAAAGCTCGCCCCATCCGAATGGGAAGAGGAATTCAATATCCGTTGTGCCCTTTGAATAGAAGCAGAGTTCCTCAGGAGAATGGTCTCTTGCTCTCATCTCGTCTTCTTTGATTCCGAGAGCCTTAAGCCAGTTGATACAGAATTCTCTCCAGTATGAGAACCACTCAAGATCGGTTCCCGGTTTGCAGAAAAATTCAAGTTCCATCTGTTCAAACTCTCTTGTTCTGAAAGTGAAGTTACCCGGTGTAATTTCGTTACGGAATGATTTACCGATCTGTCCGATTCCGAAAGGCACTTTCTTACGTGATGTTCTCTGGACATTCTTGAAGTTTACGAATATACCCTGTGCAGTCTCAGGTCTTAAATATACAGTGTTCTTGGCATCCTCTGTTACACCCTGGAATGTCTTGAACATAAGGTTGAACTGTCTGATTTCCGTAAAATTATGCTTACCGCATGAAGGACATGCAATGTTATGGTCAGCCACAAACTGCTCCATTTCGTCCTTGCTCCATGCATCAACGGCACCGTCTATGGTGAAATTATTCTCGGCTGCCCAATCTTCAATAAGCTTGTCTGCGCGGAATCTTTCCTTACATTCCTTACAGTCCATAAGCGGGTCTGCAAATCCTCCAAGGTGTCCCGATGCCACCCATGTCTGCGGATTCATGAGTATCGCACAGTCCACGCCCACATTATAAGGACTTTCCTGAATAAATTTCTGCCACCATGCCTTCTTGACATTGTTCTTAAGCTCAACACCAAGATTTCCGTAATCCCATGTATTGGCAAGTCCACCGTATATCTCCGAACCCGGATATACGAATCCTCTTGATTTTGCTAAAGCAACAATTTTGTCCATTGTCTTTTCCATAATATATACCTCGCTATTATATCACATTAATCTCTTAGTGAAATATTTTATATGTTTTAAACATATTTTTCAAGTGTTATTATTAAATTACATAAGTGCATCAAGAATTTCCAACGAATTCATGCGCCTGTCAACATATGTATTCATACATCTCGCCATAACCATCCGCAATTCTTCGAGGACTTCATCCGACACCCTGAAAGTAAAAAGTCTGCCGATTTCAGAATATACAATATACTGAAGTGTATACACCGTCCCGCCGCATAAAGTTATCGCATCCGCAATGTTTCGTATACATCCGTCACATACAATACCGTTATGCGATATTGAAAAACCGGCGGCATTGTCTTTGGCACCGCACACCCGGCACGCAAAGAAATCCGGATATTCTCCGTTTATGACAAGCATTTTCAATTCATACACATACCGCACCAGTCTGTTGTCAAGGCTGGGATTTAACAAAGCTTTAAATGCCGCATAGATAAGATTAAGCATTTCTGCTCCATTCTGATTTTCCACTGCATAATACCCTGCCAGTTCAAGAAAATAACATGCCGTATATGTCATTGTAATATCCCCGGCCAGTTCCCTGAAATAATTGGAAATTTCCGCATTCACCAATGTGTATGAGTCCCTGCCGTATATCAGATAGAAACTTCCGAACGCAAAACTCTCGCTGGCTGCCATAAGATGATTGCCCGGTCTTCTTGCGCCTCTGGCAAAAGCACTTATTTTGCCTTTTTCTTTGGTAAGAAGCACTATTCTTTTGTCATGTTCTCCTATGGGCGCGGATGAAATCACCATTCCCATGACCTTAATCTGGTCAGCCATTCAGAACTTAATCCTCTTTTCTGTATCCGAAATTCTTGATAAGCAGATCGGAATTACGCCATTCTTTACGCACTTTGACCCAGAGTTTCAAATTAACCTTCTGCTCCATCATATGCTCTATCTCATAACGCGCCGCAGAGCCTATTTTCTTAAGCATCGCGCCGCCTTTGCCTATTATGATACCTTTGTGGCTGTCCCTTTCACAGATGATCGTTGCCTCAATATCCCATATCGGTTCGCCACCTGCACCCTTGCGTTCTTTCATCTGTTCAATAGTGACTGCAATTCCATGCGGAATTTCCTCACTCAGGCATCTGAGCGCCTTTTCACGTATCAGTTCAGACACTATCTGTCTCATCGGCTGGTCGGTTACGGTATCCTCATCATAGTACATCGGGCCTTCACCCAGATACTTAAATATCACATCCGTAAGATCATCCGTGTTTGTTCCCTTAAGTGCGGATACTGGTACGATTTCGGCGAAATCCATTTCCTTACGGTAAGTGTCTATGAACTTAAGAATCTCGTCTTTGCGTATCGTATCAACCTTATTGATAACAAGAATAACCGGTTTCTTGCAGCTCTTAAGTCTTGTTATTATGTGCTGTTCTCCGGCACCGATATAATCGGTCGGTTCAACGAGCCATAACACAACATCAACATCCGCAAGGGTTTTCTCCGCAACATCCACCATAAATTCTCCAAGCTTATTCTTAGCCTTGTGGATTCCCGGTGTATCGAGAAAAATAATCTGACCTCTCTCGTCCGTATAAACCGTCTGTATTCTGTTACGCGTTGTCTGCGGTTTGTTGGATGTTATTGCTATCTTCTGGCCTATCAGCCTGTTCATCAATGTGGATTTACCCACGTTCGGGCGCCCGATAAGCGCCACAAATCCTGATTTTGTTTCCAATTCATCGTCCTCGGTTCTTATAATAAATTATATATTTCATCAAAAAGTTCCGCATTGTCGTCTATGCTGCCGCTGTTTCCTATTACACAAAGCCTGTTATCCGAAAGAATGGCCTTGAGCACAGGTTCAAGTGCCTTTATGTCGTCCTGATAAGTGTTCAGCACTCCTGCTCTGTCCTTGCGGTAATACTCTTCATCCGCGCCGCGCATCCATGACTCAAAAGAGCGGCTTCCTTTGCGCTGAGGGGTGAGCGGTATATCCAGTCCACTGAAGGTTCCGATGATATATTTAGTCATCTCACGCTCCGTTGCACTGAAGTTTCTGATATATTCGGGTATTCCCTCGTATATGATGTCGGTCTGTTTAAGATTCGGATCCCTGTAAGAACAGAAATATCCGTTTCCGGTCACATTATAGCCGTTCATACAGCCATATGCCCCGCCTTTGACTCTTATATTTATCCACAGATAATCATAATCCATTATAGTCTTAAACACTTTAAGTGCAGGTGAATATTCTATTCCTTTATCTCCGAAACTTCCGCATCTTGCCACATAATTTACCTGTGACGCACTCTTATATGCCCGTCTGATATTGGTATATCTGAAATTCCTTTCATCAGTATCATATGCCACGTCCGGAAGTCCGTCTATGAATCCCGCCAGACTATCCCTGACTGCCGTATATACAGTGTCATCTCCCGTTAATGATACTATAAGCCTGTCCACGGTAAAAATACGTTCCGTTATTTTGTTAAGCTTTGAGGATATGATTTCTTTACGTTCCTCAAAATTATCATACAGATCGGATATAAACCTGTAATATGATATTCCTGATGTAAGTTCCGAATATCTCGACGTTTCAAGGTATTGTGCATTACATGCCAGCACTGCTGATGAATGTCCGGCTGACACCATACGGTTCTGCAGTCTGGACTTGATTTCGGCAAGGATTTCCTTCATTCTCTTGTAATCATCATAATGCGCATTAAATATCATCTCACGGATGAGATCCATTGCTTTTGCATACTCTCCGCCGATTGCCTTGCAGTCAATGTTAAATCTTGCACTTACCTTGTGATTATGGATATTCTCATATGTCGAAATGGCTGATGTTATACCTCCGGTGTGGATATCGATTTCATTGGATATCTGCTCATAAGTATAACTGCCTGTATCGACATATCCGAGAGCGGTGCCAAGTAATCCCACATACGGGATGTCTTCCGTATCAACAGCTCCGATATCAAATGATAATTTAAGATACCCTATGTCATTCGTGTATACATTATGATGGTCAACCGTCACACCGGATATCTCTTCAAAATCATTATAAAGAGGTGCCGGTTCTTTTCGTATGTCATCTCTTGTAAGCATCGGTATTGTCTTAAGTTCCTCATCGGTAGAAGGCTCAGACTGGTATTCCTTAAGTTCTTTTGTCTCTTTTACAAGTCTTTCTATCTCTTCAGCTGAAAGTGAAGCTTTATACGCGGCAAGTTTCTCCGCCACCTTTGCGTCATTATCAGATGTAAGATTAATTACAGGCTTAAGGATTACAAGCGATGTGTGTGTATTCTCAAGCAGGTATCTGCGCACAAGTCCTTCAAAATATCCTGTATCTATATTGTTCTTAAGAAATTCATAAGTGTCATTCTGGGCAAGGTGTATGAACGGGCTCTTTTCATCATAAAGCCAGCTGTCCATAAGACTCAGTCCGTACATAAGTCCCTTAGGAAACTGTCCGAAATCCGCTTCACGGTATCTGAATTCCATTGAATTGATTCCGGCTCTTAAAGTATCTTTGTTAATTCCGTCGTCAGCTATTCTGGTCAAAGTGTCGTTGATAATACGCAGAAATTCATCAACTCTGTCTTCATCGGTATTTTTTGCGGCAATCGTAAACATAGGCTGTTTTAACGAACTTTCGTACGAGCATATGATATCATCTCCGATACCTGCGTCGATAAGTGCCTGGCGGACCTGGGCTCCCGGTGCCGAAAAAAGAGCATAGTCAAGTATCTGCATTGCGATATACAGTTTCTTATCGAGAGTATCGCCAACGGACAGATTATATGACAGATAAGTTCTGCCCGATATTCCTTCGTCCTCGGTTACCGAGTACTGAGCCTCTACTCTGTGCATGGACTCAAACGGTTTCTGCGTCTTAATCTCAGAATCAACTTTCATACAATCATAATGTGAAAGATATTCCCTGTCCAGATATTCAAGTCTCTCAGCCATATCGCAATTTCCGTAGAGATATATATAACTGTTGGACGGATGATATAATTTCTTATGAAATGCAAGGAAATCCTCATAACTAAGATCCGGTATGCTGTCAGGATCCCCTCCCGATTCCACACTGTATGCGGTATCAGGATACAACGAATTCAGACAATACCTGTTAAGCACGTCATCAGGTGAAGAATACGCACCCTTCATCTCGTTATATACTACACCGTTATACTTAAGAGGTGCCTGTGCGCTCTCCAGCTCATAATGCCAGCCTTCCTGCATAAAAATCTCTTTTCTGGTATATATATTCGGATTAAAAACAGCATCCATATATACATCCATAAGATTACGATAATCCACATCATTGCAGCTTGCCACCGGATATACCGTCTTATCCGGATATGTCATCGCGTTAAGAAATGTGTTAAGCGAACCCTTTACCAGTTCGATAAACGGATCCTTAACCGGATACTTTGCCGAACCGCACAGAACCGAATGTTCAAGTATATGCGGTACTCCTGTACTGTCAGGCGGCGGTGTACGAAATCCTATCGAAAATACCTTATTCTCATCATCATTAGCCAGTATAAGAACTCTTGCACCGGACTTTCTGTGTCTGAAAAGATATCCGTCGGATTTCAGTTCTTCTATTCTTTCTTCCTGTATAAGTTCATATTTGTCATTATCAAACTTAATCATTCCGCATTTTCCTTTCAAAAAAACCTCTGTTACATATTTTACTATGAAACAGAGGTTTTAATCAATATATTTTAATTGTTTTTCTTGAGAATCGGACGTAACGGATGATATATCAGTATCGTCACTAACGATACGGCAAAACCTTTAAGCAGATTAAGCGGCGCAACACACAGCACCACAAATGTTGTGATATTTTTAACATTCTTATTGACTGCCGTTCCCATTGCTATAAGCACATCCATAGGCATTCCGTACATCTCGGCAAATTTCGGCAGAAGATATACCGCATTGAATGCGGTTCCGGCTACCGTCATAACCAGTGTACCTATTATGCAGGATATAACAGCGGTTTTCTTATTCTTCTTAATATGATATATGATAGTTGCCGTAAGTATAAATGAACAGCCGACAACAAAATTGGCCAGGTCACCGACAAATGCCGTTGACGTTCCCTTAAGAATGAGCTTTATCAGAATCTTAACAGCTTCTGCAAGCACTCCTGCAACAGGTCCGAAGGCAAATCCGCATATAAGAACCGGCAGTTCCGAGAAGTCCAGTTTATAAAACGGCGGTGCAAACCAAAGCGGTATTTCAAAACACATAAGTATGCCTGAAATTGCTGACATTACACCGATTACAGCGACTTTACGGGTTGTAAGGATTTTCTCGGTGTCATTGTTTCTCTTCTTGATCGCGCGTTCAACAACATACGCGATAACAAAAATTACAGCGATTATTCCCACAAATTCAAGCAGGAATATCACATTGGAACTTATTGCGTCCCAAAGTTTCCCAAAGTGTGATAAAAATTTAGTCATAATTCGTTCCTCCTAACATCCGGGCGGCCATCTGCCTGCCCTATTGTTCAGGGATGCCTTTCCGGCAAAAAAAACACCTGAATATAATTCAGGTGCATCAGAATCCGGGTGCAGGTATACCGTTAAAGATATACACACGCTCATCTTCTTCCATCCAGACTGTACTGTCGGTACCGGAATCTAACCGGTTCAGCAATGCTTCGCACCGCTCGCGGACTCTACCGCCGGTCGGGAATTTCACCCTGCCCTGAAGATTAATATTATTTTTATCACTAGGGATTATAACTCATATATTGTAAGTGTGCAAGCTTTTTATTACAGAATGCAGATATCAAAATCATACGCGTTCCGGAATGCTTCAAGTGCTGCAATTATTCCGTTGCCTGATTTGTCATCCACCGTACCCTTACGGTGTACCGTAACCAGCCCGGCACTGTATTTGCAGATATCTCCGAGCGCCATATCTCCCTCTTCAAAATCGCTTATGGCAATTGTGTAACCATTCTGCTTAAGTCTTGCGGCGGACGAGGCAGCTTTATTGCTGTCCCTGAACTTGCGTCTGCACGATAATGAGAACACTATTTTTGACGGTTCTGTTGCGTATGCCCGTACTTTGCGTTCAAATTCCGACATGAACTGGTCCGATGCGATTTGTGCCTCGGTAAGGTTAATCAGATATCCTGTATTTTTTTCATTTACGGCAGATGCTTCCATAAGAACCCGGTCCATCACATATTCATTAATGGCTGCATCCAGTCCGCGGTATTCCGCCAGTTCGGCAATTACTGAATCATTAATAACATTTCCCGATAAATCTTTGTATTTTACTGTGGCAAATCTGTATTTTCCACCTTTGACACTTACGCAGGTGTGATAATCCACATCAAATCCACGATATCCGGCTTCTATCGCTTCTGAAAGTTCCTGTACCATATATGTTCTTCCGTGAGTTGACTCATCCATACATTCACTGTACATAAAGAAACGGTTTTTTCCTGTTTTTTTGGCTCTATACATTGCATAATCTGCATTATGCATAATTTCCTTGACATAAGCACCGTCATCAGGATATACCGCAGCACCCATACTCATTGTACAATAATAACCGGTTCCCATTAGATCCCATTTATGTTCAAAAATCTCTCTTATACGGCCGGTGATATCCTGCATTTCTGCATAATATTCCGGTTTGATTATTATAACGAATTCATCGCCGCCAAGTCTGTAACAGCTGTCAGATATCGGTTCTATCTGCATAAGTGCTGTTGCGATATTCTGTAAAAGCACATCACCGTATTGATGTCCCAGCGTATCATTTATCTGTTTAAAATCATCCAGATCGAGATATATAAGTGCACCTTTCTTATTGTCACCGATTCCGTCAAGTTCTGCCTTTATATCCCTTTCAAACCTGAGTCTGTTGTACAATCCTGTAAGATAGTCATTATTAGCCTGATATTCGGCTCTCTCCCGGTCTTTAACCCGCTCTGTTACATCAAGCACCGAACACATAAGGACCTGCTCACCATGTATCCACTTTATGTATATAAAATCCAGGTCAAACCATCTTCCGGACTTATCATCCGGCATATCTTTGATTGATGTATCTTCTGTTATATTCTGTGCAGAAAACACTTTCCCAATGATACTCTGCATTGTCTCGGACTTCTCAAGTGTCCTGTTCATAAGAAGCACATTTCTGTTCTCACAGTCAAGAACCGCAACACCGGCAGGTACACAATCAAGAACATTGCCGAGAAGTTTGTACGAATCTTCAAGTGAGTCGGCGAATATCCTGTGTGATGCCACACTCTGTATAACAAGTGCTGCCTGGGTGATCGTCTTTACCGCATCGTCTTCACATCCGGACAATACATGTGCACAGACATACATCGCAGCTTTCTGATTAAGATATACCGGTATACATATAACGTCCGAACCGTCATCAAGAGTACTCACACACATGCCTTTTTCGCTGTTCATATAATCTGATAATGCTATATATCCGTCCTCCGCTTTCCAGAAACCGGTTTTATCGCACAGTGCCACAACCGCAGATTTATCCGGATCATCATCTGCCTGAACAAGACATATCTCTTTCACCCATGCACTTGCGGCACATTCTTTCAGAATCTCTTCTGCCACCAGGGTGAAATCTTTTTCGTATGATAGAAATTTAAGCAGGCATGGCATATTATTATCATCCCTTTATTATATAAATATTAAGGTTTTCCTTGCTGTTAAACGAAAACTCCCTTAACAGACTGAATTTATCGCTGAGTCTTAATTGTTTCTTTATGAGATTTTTTTCTTTGGAAAGCATTATTATCAAACCGTCTTCATTTAAAAGTTCGGCGCACTTATCCAGAAAAGCATCATAGACACCGGTATCGTCCGGCATCTCAGTTATAATCTCATCAAATTTATATTCATGTCTGAAATCAAAAAAATTTCTGTTTATGTAATTAATGTTTACTCCGGCAGCTACCGTGTTAACCCTTGCTTTGGCTACAGCTTCTCCGAATGTATCAATTCCATACATATGAGATGCCCTGACAGCCTTGTTCCGCTCGATCAGAATCGTTCCGACTCCACAGAACGGATCCAATATCTGAGCACCTTCTTTGAGGTAATCACGGACAAGATATATCATCATCGCCGCATTAACCGGTTTCATTGATGCCGCCACATAATCCCGTCTGTATGCAAAACGTCTGTCGCTCCATGTATGAAGCTTCAACATTATTCCGTAACCGCCGCTTTTTGATGCAATAAGTTTAATCTCAATCTCATAGTCGGATGGTGAATTTATCAGCCTGCCACCCGATGCTGCCTGTATTCTCGATGCAATGTCTGCCGTATCATTCTTTGATGTTACTCTGAAACGGAATGCCCTGTCTGCATCATCATGCATTTCATCAAGCAAGTGTATAAGATTTCCGGACATTATATCCGATGCTATCTCGGATTTGGCTGACGGTGCGAGTCCATTGACCGGGAACAGCATTTCCCTGTAAATTCTGATTGAAGAAACCGCGCGGATTTCTTTTGTCTTAAAAGACACTCCGCAGAAAATCTGTTTTACGGCTGACGCATCTTTAAATTCACCGACAGCACCCATAAGGGCTTCAACCGTATCTCTTCCTGTTGTAAATATGACTTCAACCGGTTGTGCTGGGTTATGAAATTTATGTTTTATCAGTCCGCTGTGTGGGAATATGGAATAAAGCTCCTTCAATTCCGCAGATATATGTTTCATATCTGCATCATCAAAGCAGCCATTCTCAAGTTCATCTCTTCGATTAATAAGTTCATCCTTATATTTGGAACAATCGTATTTCTTCAATGCCGTAAGATATGAACTTTTAACAAAGAGTTTATCTTCATTCATATAAGCTTTCATTAAATCATCGGCACATGACGGTTCATTGATCATTCCCATTATAAGAGCTGCATTTTTGCGGACTTTGGCATCTTCATTTCCTAACAATGCCCTGAAAACCATGATGTCATATAAAGGATTTTCTTTAAATGCTTTTACGGCACCATCCTCTTTAAGTCCGGTCTTTATATCAACAAGTGCAGCTCTCGTATTGTTATTTTCTTTTATATCCAATAACTGTTTTTCAAACATCAGGCTTCATCCTTTACATATCCTGCAATATTGATTGCATGGTCGGACACTCTTTCGAGATTCGTAAGTATATTGAGGAAAATAACGCCCGTCTCTGAATTGCATTCACGTTTCGAAAGACGTTCAATATGCTTATCCCTGATTTCCTCTTCAAGACTATCAACCTCGTCCTCGTATCTGAATGTTTTTCTTACCATATCTATATTACCGGTTTCGCGTGCTGCAACCGCACTGTCTATTGAAGATTCAACTGCTGCTCTCATAAGCTTAAGGTCATCAACACCTACCTCCGAGAACTTCATATTACCATCCCGCAGTTTACCGGCAAGTTCGGCCAGATTCTCTGCGTGGTCCCCGACACGTTCAAGATCTATGACGGTATACATAAGGTCTTTAACCTGTCTGCTCTGCCTGTCAGTGAGTCCGTCATTGCTTATTTTTACAAGGAAATCCGACAAATTGGCAACATGGTCATCAATATGTTTTTCCGTTTCAAAAACAACATCAATAAGTTCGTATTTATTATACATTATGGCATCAAGCGACCGTTTCAGGTTCTCGGAACATATCTTGCCAAGTTTGATAACATAGTTGCTTACAGCCTGGATTGCAAGCGAAGGGGTATTGAGAATACGGTCGTCCAAAAGCATGGTTGTATCTTTCTCAACTTTAACACTCGGTGCCTGCGCTTCTTCCTTATCACGGATGATAAGTTTGGAAAGATCAACAAGCTTGCCCGCTATCGGATAGAAAAGTGTAGTATTTACAACTTTGAATCCTGAGTGGAATATCGCGATTGATACTGCGGACATAATATATCCTTCCAGTCCCGGGAATATCTTGAATATAATAAATATCAATGTTCCCCATATGATAACACCAAACGTATTGAACAAAAGGTTGATCACAGCTGCACGCTTGGCATTCTTGGATACGCCGGCACTTGATATGAGCGCCGTGAAACATGAACCTATATCTGCACCGAGACATATAAATACAGCCGTAGGTGCATTTACAACACCGAATCCCGAAAGCGTCTGGAGAACACCGACGGATGCTGATGAACTCTGCATGACGCCCGTGACCACAATGCCTATAAGAATTCCGAATAACGGATTTGATCCAAGTGTAAGGAACATATTCTTAACGGCTTCCCCTGCCATATAATCGCTCATTGATGATGACATAGTGGTCAGTCCGAAAAAGAGAAAACCGATTGCTATTATAATTTCTCCGAGTGTCTGTTTTTTATGTTTTTTGCAGAACATTATAAATGCTGCGCCGACTCCTATCATAAGTGGGGCATAGAATGAAGGCTTAAAAAATGTCGCTGCCTCGCCGAGTGAATCAAGTGATACGATCCATGCAGTTACGGTAGTACCGATATTGGCACCCATTATAACACCTACAGCCTGCATAAGATTTAAAATGCCGGCATTTACAAATCCGACGATCATAACGGTTGTGGCACCTGAACTCTGAATTATGGCTGTTACAAGTGCTCCGACAAGAATTGCTTTAATACGCTTATTGGTTACGGCTTCAAGAAGGCTTTTCATCTTCTCTCCGGCTGCTTTCTGCAGACCGCCTGACAGAAGTTTCATTCCGTAAAGGAACATTCCCAGTCCGCCGAGGAATCCCAATATATTGGATACGTCATCTATAGTCATTATAATTTACTCCTTATGTTGTCTTACTTAGTATTGACTGCAGCGAGTTCTGCCTTAACATCGAGTTTAAAACCATACCACTCATCTTCATGATTGACATAATACAGCGGACAGTATTTTCCCGTAACATCGTAATGTCTTATTATTCCTGTCTCCGGATCCAGATCGTATGTCCTGCATAATGCAGCCACAAGCTTAACCAGTGACTTATATGTAGCTGTGGTGAACTGACCGGTTTCATCCGGATGGCAGCATTCAATAGCTATAGTATCCTTATTGCGGTTGTTAGATGCATAAGAAATCTCGTTAAGCGGAACACATTGTATTATTTCGCCTTCCATTCCTATAATATAATGACTGCTGGCACTGGTTGCATGAGTATCCTTAAGATTCTCAAAATAGCTCCTGTTCTGGGCAGCCGTAGTTCCCGGATTGCCTACATAATGTACAACAATAGCGTTAACTTTCTTTAATTCCTTACCCGGTCTTGAATATTCATTCGGAGTAAGATAATTCTTAATTACTTCGTCACTAAGAAGAAACGGATCCTCAGTGGTCGTTTCTTCCTTCTGTGCAATATTATCGATTATCTCCTTAATACCGGTATTGTTCTTTTCAAGAATTTTCTCGGCTACAACAATTATACCGATAATGGAGATAATGATAATCGTACTGATAAATAAAACTTTAAGCTTTCTTCGCATCCCTCAACCACATCCTGTGTTAATAATCAGCTGACAGCACTAATCTTACTGGTCAATGCTGTAGTTAGGAGCTTCCTTCGTGATATGAATATCATGCGGATGGCTCTCTTTAAGTGATGCTGCAGAAATCTTAACAAATCTTCCGTTCTCTTTAAGTTCCGGTATTGTTTTGGTTCCGCAGTATCCCATTCCGGATCTTAATCCGCCCATAAGCTGGAATACAGTGTCTTCCACAAGACCCTTATAAGCAACTCGTCCTTCTACACCTTCCGGAACAAGCTTCTTGGCATCAGTCTGGAAATAACGGTCTTTACTTCCGTTCTCCATTGCCGCGATTGAACCCATTCCTCTGTATACTTTATATTTACGGCCCTGAAAAAGTTCAAAATCTCCCGGAGCTTCGTCACATCCTGCGAACATGCTTCCCATCATACATACGTCAGCGCCTGCCGCTATTGCCTTTGTAAGGTCTCCGGAGAACTTGATTCCTCCGTCTGCAATTACAGGTATTCCGTATTCCTTGGCTGTATTGTATACGTCCATTACCGCTGTTATCTGCGGCACACCGATTCCGGCAACTATACGTGTCGTACAGATAGAACCTGGTCCGATACCTACCTTAACAGCGTCAACTCCGGCATCAATAAGTGCCTTGGCAGCTTCACCTGTAGCAATATTACCTGCGATAACCTGAAGATCAGGATATGCAGCTTTAACTTTCTTAAGCGTTTCAATTATGTTCTTGGAATGACCATGTGCTGAATCAATTACGATACAGTCTGTCTTGGCTTCAACAAGTGCTGCCACACGGTCCATAATATTTGCCGTAATACCTACTGCTGCGCCGCAGAGGAGTCTTCCCTGCTCATCCTTGGCTGAATTAGGATATTTAATCTGTTTCTCGATATCTTTGATTGTGATAAGGCCTCTTAAATTAAAATCATCATCTACAATCGGAAGTTTCTCTACACGTGCTTTTGCAAGGATAGCCTTTGCCTCGTCAAGTGTAATTCCGACTTTAGCTGTAATAAGTCCTTCACTGGTCATGCACTCTTTGATTTTCTTGGTATAATCTGTCTCAAACTTTAAATCTCTGTTGGTGATGATTCCAACAAGCTTCTTGCCCTCTGTAATAGGTACTCCGGAAATTCTGTATTTTGCCATAAGGTTATTGGCATCCTCAAGAGTATGCTCTGGTGAGAGATAAAAAGGATCAGTTATAACTCCGTTCTCAGAACGCTTAACTTTATCAACTTCCTCTGCCTGTGCCTCTATTGACATATTCTTGTGAATAATTCCGATTCCGCCCTGTCTTGCCATTGCAATAGCCATTCTGTGCTCTGTAACGGTATCCATTCCTGCGCTCATAATTGGAACGTTAAGTTTAATTTTCTTGGTAAGATGCGTTCCAAGCTCAATCATGTTAGGTGTAACTTCCGAATATGACGGAACAAGTAAAACGTCATCAAATGTAATTCCTTCGCCAATTATTGTACCCATTTTTAGATAATCCTGCCTTTCTTCGTGTCCATTCCGGACTAATAGTAATTCTGTTAAATATACCAAATACGCCGCTAAAAGTCAATTATTAATCCATATACACTTTACGCGGATAAGTCTTATTAAGTTTATCAAGAAGTTCTTCATTCGGTGTGAATTTGAGTTCGACCGCTGTATTGTTCTCATCATAAAGCGCTGCAATATACGATACCTGTTCTTCATCTCCTGCCGAATAATCATATTTCTTTCTGTCACTTACCATTCCGCCAAGATGATGCGAACCTTCCGGTGCCATAAAATCCATCTTGCCGAAATTGAATGTGTGAAGTTTCTTACGTGCACTTTTGTGCATAATCTTGTCTATACGCATTTCACCGTCATAGAATGAATACTCATACTCCAGATCTGTTCTGGTAAATACCATATAGGTCAGAATTATGCCGATTGCAATTATAAATATCGCCACAAACATAAGCACCGGCACCTTTGCCGCCAGAATATAAATCATGACAAGCAAAAGCAGGTCAAACGATATTACCGCACATCTTCCCACATATGCTTTAAGTGGTGTCTTACGTTTTACAAGACACTCAACAACTGTTTCAAACATACAGATGCCTCCTTAACTATCAGACATTAATCTCTGCTTTTACACCGAGTTCGTCTTTGTATTTATCAAGGACAGGGCTGATATTTTCTGAAATAAATTCCTCAACCTGATCCTTGGAACGTCCTATATAAAGTGACGGATTCATTGATTTCTGCAAATCCTCAAGTGTAAGATTGAATGCCGGGTCTGCAGCGATAAGTTCAAGAAGGTTATTATCAAGTCCTTCTTCTTTGACTCTCCTGCCTGCCTGCATTGAGAGCTGTCTGATCTTCTCATGAAGTTCCTGACGATCTCCTCCGGCCTTAACGGCATCCATCATTATATTCTCTGTAGCCATAAACGGAAGTTCCGCCATGATATGTTTGTTGATAACTTTAGTATATACTACAAGTCCGTCAACAACATTCAAATACAGATCGAGTATTCCGTCAACTGCAAGAAATGCTTCAGGTACGGACATTCTCTTATTAGCTGAGTCATCAAGTGTTCTCTCAAACCACTGCGTTGCACTTGTTATAGCCGGATTCATGACATCTGACATTACATAGTTGGCTAATGATGCGATTCTCTCACTTCTCATAGGATTACGCTTATAAGCCATTGCAGATGATCCTATCTGTGATTTCTCGAACGGCTCTTCAATCTCCTTGAGGTGCTGGAGAAGCCTTATATCGTTGGAAAATTTATGTGCACTTGCAGCTATTCCGGCAAGTACATTCACAACTCGTGTATCAACCTTACGTGAATACGTCTGTCCCGAAACAGGATATACATCCGTAAATCCCATTTTTTCTGCTATTTTCTTATCAAGAGCACGTACCTTTGTCTGGTCACCCTCAAAGAGTTCCATGAAACTTGCCTGTGTTCCCGTTGTTCCTTTGGAACCGAGAAGTTTCATTGAATCGATTATATAATCAAGGTCTTCCAGATCAAGTAAAAGTTCCATCATCCATAGAGTGGCTCTTTTGCCTACCGTCGTCGGCTGTGCCGGCTGGAAATGCGTGAATGCAAGAGTCGGAAGATCCTTGTATTTATCTGCAAATGAAGCAAGCTCTGACAGTACGTTTACAACTTTAACCCTTACAAGCTTAAGCGCTTCCGTCATAAGGATAAGGTCCGTATTATCTCCTACATAACATGATGTTGCACCGAGATGGATTATTCCCTTGGCTTTAGGACACTGTACGCCGTATGCATATACATGGGACATAACATCATGTCTCACTTCTTTTTCTCTGGCTCTGGCAACATCATAATTAATATCATCCTTATGTGCTTTGAGTTCTTCAATCTGTTCATCGGTTATGTCGAGACCAAGTTCTTTCTCTGATTCAGCAAGTGCGATCCAGAGTGCTCTCCATGTTCTGAATTTCTTGTCCTGCGAGAAAATATATTGCATTTCTTTGCTTGCATATCTTCCGGCAAGCGGTGTTTCATATCTGTCTGTAGACATAATTCGTATCTCCTTTATAATTGCTAAACAGCAGTCTATTTGTCATATTCGCCTCTGATGTCATCAGATGGCGGAGTTATCGGATAATCTCCTGTAAAACATGCATCACAATAATCGGTCCTACCATCAATCATATCACTTAATTTGTTGACATCAAGATATCCGAGTGAATCCGCACCTATATATTCGCAAATCTGTTCAACCGTGTGGTCATGTGCAATAAGCTGGTCATCGGACGGCACGTCTGTACCGAAATAGCACGGATGCATAAAAGGCGGCGAACTGATTCTTACATGGACCTCGGATGCACCTGCATCCTTAAGCATCTTAACGATTCTGGCACTTGTCGTACCTCTTACGATAGAATCGTCTATCATGATAACGCGCTTACCTTTTACAGCTTCCTTAAGTACGTTGAGCTTTATACGTACGCTGGTCTCCCTGCTTGACTGCTTAGGTTTAATGAATGTTCTTCCTACATAACTGTTCTTGATAAATGCTATTCCGTATGGTATTCCGGACTCAAGTGAATACCCAAGTGCTGCCACATTACCGGATTCAGGAACTCCCACAACCATATCTGCATCAACAGGATGGTCCTTTGCAAGTATTCTTCCTGCCATTATTCTCGAATCATATACGCTCACACCGTCAATATTACTGTCCGGTCTTGCAAAATATATATATTCAAAGATACATTTCGCGCATTTGTCGCATTTATGTGCCATATTTGAAGATATTCCGGATGGTGTAATCGTTACGATTTCTCCCGGAAGAACATCTCTCACAAATTCAGCTCCGACAGCATCGAGAGCACATGTCTCCGATGCAAGAATGTATGCGTTATCGCGCTTACCTATGCACAAAGGCTTGAAGCCGAACTCATCCCTTGCACCGATAAGTTTACGCGGGCTCATTACTATAAGTGAATATGCGCCCTTTATTTTCTTCATGGCTCTTGCAACGGCGCCCTCTACATTTGATGTATTAAGTCTTTCTCTTGCAATATGATATGCTATAACCTCTGAATCTATTGTGGTCTGGAAAATAGCGCCCGTCTTGGAAAGTTCATCCCTAAGTTCCGGTGCGTTAATAAGATTACCGTTATGTGCAAGCGCAAGTGTTCCTTTCACATAATTGAGAACAAGCGGCTGTGCGTTCTCTCTGGTCGAACTTCCGGCCGTCGAATATCTTACATGTCCGACACCGATGTTTCCGTTTAATTTCTCTAATATTTCTTCATCAAAGGCCTCATTTACAAGTCCCATGTCCTTGTGCGACCGGACTAATCCCTTCGGACCTTCAGTATCGCTCACGGCGATGCCGCAGCTTTCCTGTCCTCTGTGCTGAAGTGCGAACAGTCCGTAATATATGGTAGAGGCAACATCATTGCCGTCAAAATCATATATGCCGAAAACGCCGCATTCTTCATGAAGTTCATCCGGAATAAACATTTCGGACACTTCTGTCTTCTTGCTCATATCTGATCCTCTTTCTGTTATAATTAGTTGAATTTATGTCCTGTAAGAAGTTCAAATGCCTCTTTGTATTTATCTACAGTCTTGACAACAACCTCATCCGGAAGAAGAAGGTCATTATCCGGATTAGCTTTAAGCCAGTCTCTTACAAACTGCTTATCAAATGAAGGCTGTGATTTACCGGCCTCATATCCTTCAAGCGGCCAGAACCTTGAGCTGTCAGGTGTAAGCATCTCGTCTCCGAGAATTACATTACCGTTTTCGTCAAGTCCGAATTCAAACTTCGTATCAGCAATTATAATACCCTTGCTGAGCGCATATTCAGCACACTTCTTATATAAAGCAATTGTGTAATCTTTAATCTGCTCCGCATATCCGGCACCCTTGCCCGGGTATATTTTCTCAAGTATCTCTACACTCTTCTCAAATGATATATTCTCATCATGCAGACCGATTTCAGCCTTGGTGCTTGGTGTGTATATCGGTTCAGGAAGCTTATCCGACTCTTTGAGTCCTTCCTTAAGCTTAATGGAACATACTGTACCATTCTTCTTATAGCTCTCCCAGCCGCTTCCGGTAATATATCCTCTTACGATACACTCAATCGGAAGCATCTCCAGCTTCTTGCACATCATGCTCTTGCCTTTAAATCTGTCGTTACGGAAAAATTCAGGCATATCATTAACATCAACCGAAATCATATGGTTAGGGACAATATCCTTCGTGTAATCGAACCAGAACTTTGACATCTGTGTGAGTATTGCACCCTTGTCCGTAATAACATTCTTAAGAATATTATCAAAAGCTGATATTCTGTCTGTTGCCACAATAATAAGGCTGTCTCCGTTATCATATACTTCACGTACTTTTCCTTCTTTGAAAGGCTTAAATTCCTGCATGTTATAAAATCCTCCGTTATAATTTATAAATGACAATGTCAATGAAAAAAATAACACCGCAAATTAAATTATAATACACAGACTTTTGCAAAGTCAACGCATTTAAATTTTTTTGTGAATATAATACAAAATTATACAAAAGAAAACTATTGTTGTTTTGTATTCTATAATGTATACTATATGTAAAACAAGGAAGTGGAGGGTTTGTATGACCGAGAAAAGACGAAGCAAACGTGTCAAAGTCACTCTTGATCTGACGGTTTCATCCATATTTGCCCAGGACAATGACCGCATTACTATTGATTCACCGATCATTGTTAAAGATATTTCAAGATTCGGCATAGGATTTATATCCAAGTCAATATTGCCCATGAACTATTATTTCAACGCAGCACTCAACATTGGTGAGGACGATTCGGTTCTCTATTGTGTTGTTAAAATAATACGATGTGAAGCTCTTGAAGATGATGAGTATTCATATGGATGCGAATTTATCGGAATGGCGCCTGTTCTCAATTATATCTTTGATGATCTTGAACGACGTGACGAATAGTATATTACAAGAAATCGCTGCAGGCGCAATGCCTGCAGCGATTTCTTTTTATTTGGATAATATTTCTTTTAACATTGAGTTTACAAGTCCCGGGTTTGCCTTGCCCTTCATTGCTTTCATTGTCTGTCCGACAAGGAAACCGATTGCCTTCTCTTTACCGTTATGGTAATCTTCAACCGACTGTGGGTTGGCTGCCACAATCTCCTCTATGGTCTGTCTGAGTGCAGACTCATCATTGACCTGTCCAAGTCCATGTTCCTTAACATAACTCTCCGGATCTATGTCATCGGAAAATACTTTTTCAAACACTTCCTTGGCAACAGAACTGTTGATTGTTCCTGCTTCCGTAAGATTTACAAGTGCTGCAAGATTCTTTGCTGAAAATGTAATATCAGACACATCCATGTTATGTTCCTTAAGAAGCCTCATGGTCTCAACCATAAGCCAGTTCGATACTTTTTTAGGTTTATTGCATATAGCAACTGCCTCTTCAAAAATATCCGCCATTTTCTTGGAATCGGTAATTATATTGATATCATAATCCGGAATGCCGAATTCCTCTTTATAACGCTTCATTTTCTCGGTTTTGAATTCCGGCTGGCGCGATCTTATCTCATCAAGCCATTCATCACTTATATTAACCGGTACAAGGTCAGGATCCGGGAAATATCTGTAATCCTGCGCATCCTCTTTGGAACGCATGGCATATGAGTATTCCTTATTGTCATCCCATCGTCTTGTCTCCTGTATAACAGGCTGTCCTGACTCAAGTAAATCTATCTGCCTTGCGGTCTCGGCCTCGATTGCCCTCTGGATTGCACTGAATGAGTTAAGATTCTTCGTCTCAGTCCTGGTTCCGAATTCTGTGCTTCCGGCTTCTCTTACCGAAAGGTTTACATCGGCTCTCATTGAGCCTTCCTGAAGCTTACAGTCCGACGCTCCGAGATACTGTATTATAAGACGCAGTTTCTCCAGATATGCTATAACCTCTTTGGCACTTCTCATGTCCGGTTCGGATACGATTTCTATAAGAGGCACACCCGAACGGTTAAAATCAACATACGACACATCTTCCCAGTCATCATGAACAAGCTTACCCGCATCTTCTTCCATATGGATCTCGTGGATTCTGACAGGCTTTGAGGTTCCGTCTTCCAGTTCAATATCCACATGTCCGTTACGGCATATCGGAAGATATAACTGTGATATCTGATAATTCTGCGGATTATCCGGATAGAAATAGTTCTTACGGTCGAATTTACAATTCTGTGTTATCGTACAGTTGGTTGCAAGTCCTACCGCTGCCGCATACTCAACAACCTGCTTATTCAGAACAGGAAGTGAACCCGGCATACCGGTACATACAGGACATGTATGTGTATTCGGTGCTCCTCCGAATGCCGTTGAACATCCGCAGAAAATTTTGGTTTTGGTTGCAAGCTCAACATGAACCTCAAGTCCTATGACTGTCTCATAATTCTTAGCCATATTACTGCACCTCCTTATCATACGGTGTCTTGAATCCGCCTCTTGCAAGCTCATAAGTATATGCTGCTCTTATAATATTGTGTTCTTTAAAGCAGTCGCCTATGATCTGCATTCCTATCGGAAGTCCGTTTGAATCAACCCCGCACGGAATTGACATACCCGGAAGTCCCGCAAGGTTAAGTGATATTGTATATATATCACCAAGGTACATCTTAATAGGATCTGCAAGCGATGAACCAAGCTTCGGTGCTGTTGTCGGCGCTACAGGTCCGATAATTATATCATATTTAGCAAATGCGTTATCAAATGCTTTCTTTATCAATGCCTTGACTCTGAGTGCTTTAAGGTAATACGCATCATAATATCCTGAACTTAATACGAACGAACCGAGCATAATTCTTCTCTTAACCTCAGGTCCGAAGCCTTCAGAACGGGTTCTCTTGTACATATCATGGAGACCTTCATATTTCTTGGCCCTGTATCCGTATTTAACTCCGTCGAATCTCTCAAGATTGGAGCTGGCTTCTGCAGCGGCTATTGTATAATATGTCGGAATAGCATAATCCACAAGATCAAGATCAAATTCCTCCACTATTGCGCCATTGGATTTAAGAACCTCAACTGCATCAAGAACCGCCTTCTTAACCTGTGGGTCAAGTCCTTCGCCGAAATAAGTACGAGGGATGCCTATACGCATTCCGTTGACATCATTTACAAGTGCACTTGTAAAATCCGTATCGGTTCTGGACATCGATGTTGAATCCTTAGTATCATGCGATGCAATTATCTCCATTATTGTCGCACAATCCGTAACATCCTTGCATAAAGGACCTATCTGGTCCAGTGATGAGCCGTATGCTATAAGTCCGTAACGTGATACCGTACCGTATGTCGGCTTCATTCCGACAACTCCGCAATACGACGCCGGCTGTCTTATCGATCCGCCTGTATCCGATCCCAGTGCAAAGAAACATTCTCCCGCTGCAACGGCTGCGGCCGAACCACCTGATGAACCTCCCGGTACATGCTCCGTATTCCATGGATTACGCGTAACACCATAGGCCGATGTTTCGGTTGTCGAACCCATCGCAAACTCATCCATATTGGTCTTGCCTATGATAACCGCTCCGGCTTTCTCAAGTCTTATAACAGCCTCTGCTGAGAAAGCAGGAATAAAATTGCCGAGTATACGTGAAGAACATGTCGTAAGCACACCTTCGGTACACATATTGTCCTTGATTGCAACAGGCACACCGGCAAGAGGGCCGCTTATCGAACCGTCCTCAATTCCTGCCTGTACTTTTTTCGCATTTTCAAGTGCCGCTTCTTTATCAAACGTAACATAACAGTTAAGCTCTTTTTCTTTATTTTCAATCTGTTCAATCACAGCCTGCATAGCATCAACAGCGGTCACATCGCCTTTCTTAATTGCCTTCGCAAGCTGGGTGGCAGTTAAATCAAGTAAACTCATAACTATCCTTTCCGACTAATCAACTGTTTTAGGAACGATAAACGCTTCTCCGTTGCTCTCAGGCGCATTCTTAAGTGTATCATCACTTCCGTCGCCGTTGGTAACAACGTCCTCACGCATAACATTCTGAACCGGGAATATATGAGACATAGGCTCAATGCCCTCAGTGTCAAGTTCTCCAAGTTTATCTATATAATCCAGCATACTGGCCATATCTTTTTTGGCATTTTCCTTGTCTTCGTCAGAAAGTTCAAGCTTGGCAAGTATACCAACATACTCGATTGTCTCATCACTTATAACATTAGCCATGCTTAATCCCTCACTTTAATATGAACTTCACGGAGCTGCTGCTCGGTCACCTCATTAGGAGCACCGCACATAAGATCCTGTGCTGTTCCGCTCATAGGGAACGGAATAATCTCACGAATATTCTCTTCATTACGTAAAAGCATGATCATTCTGTCGATTCCAGGTGCCATTCCAGCATGAGGCGGTGCTCCGAACTGGAATGCATTATAAAGTGCTCCGAATTTGGCTTTGAGAACTTCTTCATCATATCCGGCAATTTCAAATGCTTTTACCATTATCTGCATATCATGGTTACGTACGGCACCGGATGAAAGTTCAATACCGTTACATACAATATCATACTGATATGCGAGTATATCAAGCGGATCCATTGTATTAAGCGCTTCAAGTCCTCCCTGCGGCATTGAGAAAGGATTATGCGTAAATCCGATTTTTTTAGTCTCAGGATCCCTTTCAAACATAGGGAAATCATTAACATAGCAGAATCTGTATGCATTCTTCTCGATAAGGTCTAACTTCTCGCCGAGCTCGGTACGTATCTGTCCTGCATAGAATGCTGCTCTCTCTTCCTTATCTGCCATAAAGAAAATAGTATCTCCGACTTCAAGTCCGGCAAGTTCCATGAACTCAGCCTTCATATCATCAGGTATAAACTTGTCGATAGGTCCCTTATAGCTCTTGTCTTCAAGAACCTCAAGATATCCTAAGCCGCCCATTCCTATTCCTGTAGCGAATTTAAGGAGTTTCTCATGGAATCCCTTGGACATATTGGCATGAACTTTAACAGCCCTTACAGTCTTGCCGATAAACGGCTTAAATGTACAGCGCTGGAAAAATTCGGTTACATCTATTATTCTTAACGGGTTACGAAGGTCAGGCTTGTCCGAACCGAACTCAAGCATAGCCTGCTTATAGCTGATAATCGGATAAGGAGCCTTGGTTACTTCATATCCCTCCGGTGCAAATTTCTCAAATGCAGCTGTGAGCACTTCCTCACCAACTTTGAACACATCTTCCTGTGTAGCAAAACTCATCTCGAAGTCAAGCTGATAAAATTCTCCCGGTGAACGGTCAGCTCTTGCATCCTCGTCCCTGAAGCACGGAGCCACCTGGAAATACTTGTCTATTCCGGACACCATCAATAACTGCTTATACTGCTGTGGTGCCTGTGGAAGAGCATAGAATTTGCCCTTGTATTTTCTTGAAGGAACGATATAATCTCTTGCTCCTTCCGGTGATGATGCGCACAGAATCGGTGTCTGTATATCAATAAATCCCATTTCCGTCATCTTCTGTCTTAAAAAGGCGATAACCTGTGAACGGAAAAGGATATTATCCTTAACTTTCTCGTTACGAAGATCAAGATATCTGTATTTAAGTCTTACAGACTCATTAACTTCCTTGGATGTCTGTACTTCAAAAGGAAGCGTGGTATATACCTGTCCGAGTGTCGTAATCTTGTGGGCTTCAAGTTCTATTGTACCCGAAGGTATCTTGGGATTATAAGTCTCTTCGTCTCTCTGCTCCATAAGTCCTTCAACACTTATACATTCTTCTTTCTTAATTCCCTTAAGCAGCTCTGCATCTCTTATTACAACCTGAAGAACCGAATACATATCTCTAAGGTCAATAAATGATACACCGCCGTGGTCTCTGATATTCTCCACCCATCCGGCAACTTTAATCTCTTTACCGATATCGTTCTCACTTACGTTATTAAGCGTAGTGTCTCTATATATGTTTCCCATTGTTAAATGGCTCCTTTCAAATTATGGGATATTGCTGTAAAACATTTTAGCAAAGGCAAAAGCTATTTGCAACCTTTATTTAGCAATACCTCGCTGTTGGTGCCGTAAAAAATATTATCATATCCGCTTATTTTTTCACAAATCTGTTCCAGTCTGGTCCAATCCTCTTCGGCATCAAATTCATATGAATGTCCCCAGAGATAAAATAACTGCGGCGTATCGTCCGGCTTTTCAAGAAATTCATCTATCAGTTCAAAGACCCTGTCATTCTTGTGATGGCAGGTCGGCTTAAATCTCATCAGGTCATCCTGCAGATCAAAATTCAGTGAATCTTCCACCGTTCTGGCGTACTCTATTCCTATTGACTTAAGATACTCTACGACCTTATCATTATAGCATCCGTATGCGTATGCCATTCCAACCGGGGTTTCTTTGAAAACCTTTTCAAGTTTCATCTTATCCAGCTTAAATTCGTCATACATCTGTTCCTCATCCAGCTCGGCCGGAGCAAGATGTCTTCTTCCGTGAACCGCTATTTCATGGCCTGTATATAATTCCTGTATGCCTTCCCATGGAAGTCTCCTTACCGTAAGCTTATTACACTGCCATGTATCATTCGTTCCGATTATTCCAGAATTCAGATTAAAAGTACATTTAAGGCCATAATAATTTATTATATCCAGAAGCTTTCTGTCGGATTCGACTCCATCATCGTAACTTAACGTAAATGCTTTGTTTTTACCATACCACATAGTAAATCTTCTCCTTCGCTAAATATGCCCCAACAAATGTCAGGGCATATAGCATCACACATTTTTATTTAATGATTCTCTTCATTCTTTCGATTGCTTCGACCGTGTTCTCATATGTTCCGAATGCCGTCAGTCTGAAATATCCTTCACCGCTCGGACCGAATCCTGAACCCGGTGTACCGACTACATTGGCTTTGTCAAGCACATAATCGAAGAATTCCCATGATGTCATTCCATCAATTGTCTTGAGCCAGATATACGGTGCATTGACCCCGCCCGATACCGAAAATCCGGCTTCTGCAAGGCCTTCTTTGATAACCTTGGCATTGTTCATATAATATGCAACCTGCTTCTTAAGCTCTGCCTTGCCTGATTCGGAATAAACCGCCTCACCGGCTCTCTGTACAATATACGGAGCTCCGTTGTACTTGGTTCCGTGTCTTCTTGCCCAGAGTGAATTAAGCATTACATCGCCGCATTTAAGTTCCTTTGGAATTACTGTATATCCGAGACGCACGCCTGTAAATCCGGCATTCTTGGAGAAACTCCTGAGCTCTATTGCGCAGGTTTTGGCACCGTCACACTCGTAAATTGTATGAGGAACATCAGCCTCTGATATATATGCCTCATATGCTGCATCGTATATGATAAGTGCTTTCTTTTCGTTGGCATAATCCACCCACTTCTGGAGTTCTGTTTTCGTAATGGTTGCTCCGGTAGGGTTATTCGGGAAGCAGAGATATATAATATCCGGTGTTTCTTTAGGAAGCGATGGTGCAAATCCGTTTTCTTCGGTACACGGCATATAAATGACATTACTCCAGTTTCCTGTCTCAGCATTATATGTTCCCGTTCTTCCGGCCATTACATTTGAATCCACATATACCGGATACACCGGGTCGCATACAGCAATCACATTGTCGAGCCCGAGAATTTCCTGAATATTGCTTGAATCACACTTAGCTCCGTCAGACACAAAAATCTCGTCAATCGCAATATCGACGCCTCTTGATTTATAATCGCCGGCAGCTATTGCGGAACGTAAAAATTCGTATCCCAGATCAGGTGCATATCCGTGAAAAGTCTCTGCATGTCCCATTTCATCAACAGCCTTATGCATAGCTTCAATTATAGACGGTGCGATAGGCTGTGTAACATCTCCTATGCTGAGCTTGATAACTTTTTTATCAGGATTAGCTGCCCTATATTCTCTTTCTTTCTTTGCCACCGTGGAGAAAAGATAACTTCCCGGAAGCTTTAAATAGTTCTCGTTAATTTTAAACATCTGTCATGCCTCCTTAATCAAGGTCCATCGTACCTGTAAAAACAGTACGGGCCGGACCTTCCATATATACTATATTATGAGATCTGTCCCATGTAATTTTAAGTTCTCCGCCGAGAAGCTTAACAGTAACCGTATCGTTACATAACCCGTTAAGTATAGTCGCTACGGCAGTGGCGCAGGCTCCGGTTCCGCAAGCAAGTGTCTCACCCGAACCTCGTTCCCATACTCTCATCTGCAACGTATCACGGTCTATAACTTTAACAAATTCTGTATTTACTCTCTCAGGGAAAACAGGATTGTTCTCAAAAAGCGGTCCGATTGTCTCTATCGGAAAATCATCAACATTGTCAACATATACTATACAATGCGGATTACCCATGGATACACAGGTTATGCGGTATTCCTTACCACCTATCGTGATTGGATATTCTTTGACCACGTCCGCATCTATATTGACAGGTATAAGTCCGGGGTCAAGCACCGGTTCGCCCATATTAACGCGTACTGTATCCACTTTACCATCCACAACATTAAGTGTAAGATATTTGATACCTGAAAGTGTCTCTATCGACAACTCCGTCTTGTCGGTAAGTCCGTTATCATATACATATTTACCTACACAGCGGATACCGTTTCCGCACATTTTGCCCTGTGAACCGTCCGCATTATACATTTCCATATAGAAATCAGCTTTGTCCGACGGTTTGATAAGAATAAGCCCATCCGAACCTATTCCGAAATGCCTGTCGCTCACACGCACCGCTGTTTCTGACGGATTATCCAATTTAGTATCAAGGCAGTTAACATACACGTAGTCATTGCCTATTCCATGCATCTTGGTAAATTCCATCAACACCACCAATCCTTTCAACTATTCCCTGTACAGACATATTATCATATGAGCTGTCTCTACAAGTCCCGTACCGCTGTCCATACTGCATTTCTGCATATATTTATGAGCCTCGTCCTCGGTCATATTGTTACGATCAATCAGCACACCCTTGGCCTGCCTTATAAGTTCTCTCTCTTCATCGGTTCTTATTTTGGGAGCGAGTCTCGCTTTTTTTCTGCGGCGTCTCTGCGCCTCAAACATCATATGAACCGTATTCACAAGATCAAAGACTTTAATAGGCATTCCGAGTTTCATTATGCCTCCGTCGTTATCATCGAGCCAATGTCCCTGGGATGCAATCAAAAGCATATCAAAGCTTGACGGCATACATCCCTTAAGTTGCGTATAGTACATATCTGTAAACCTGTAACTGCACACAACGATTCCTTCATTAAGAGTATTCAGATACTCCAGTGCCTGGGATCCGCTTGTACAGACAGCATCTACATCTATACCATTGCGCACCATAAGGTTCTTTATCTTCCTGCCGTCTTCAAGCTTCGGAAATACTATTATGACATTTTCCATCGTAGTTATCCCGTTTAAGTCATAAAGTGATTAATTAATATTTGTAGAGATATTCATCAATTTCCCACTTGCTGACCTCGACTTTGTATCCCTTCCATTCTTTTTTCTTGGCATCAATGTATTTCTCTGCTGTCTCTCTACCGATGAAGTCCATTATATAATCGTCTTTTTCAAGTTCCTTAACTGCATCATAAAGCGTCTCAGGAAGACTTTCAATATGTCTTGCTTTCTTCTCTGCCTTACTCATCTCGTAGATGTTGGCATCAACGCTCTCGCATACCTCAAGCTTATTCTTAATTCCGTCAAGACCAGCCATAAGACACACGGCAAGTGCAAAATAAGGGTTAGCTGACGGATCCGGGCATCGTAACTCAACTCTGGTTCCTCTGCCTCTGGCTGCCGGGATTCTTACGAGCGGACTTCTGTTTCTTGCCGACCACGCAATATAAACCGGTGCCTCATATCCCGGTACAAGTCTCTTATATGAATTAACAAGAGGATTGGTAATGGCAACTATTCCGTTAATATGTTTCATGATACCTGCGATGAAATGATATGCTGTTTCACTCAGTCCGTTCTCACCATTCTCATCAGCAAATACATTAACGCCGTCTTTCTCAAGTGACATATTGATATGCATTCCCGAACCGCACATATTTGCCTTTGGCTTTGGCATAAATGTTGCATGAAGTCCGTGTCTTTGTGCAATTGTCTTAACCGCAAGCTTGAATGTCATAATCGCATCCGCTGTCTTAACTGCCTCTCCGTATTTAAAATCTATCTCATGCTGTGCAGGTGCACATTCATGGTGTGATGCCTCAATCTCAAATCCCATGTCCTCAAGTGTGAGAACCATATCACGTCTCGCATTCTCTCCAAGGTCGTTAGGGCCAAGATCAAAATATCCCGATCTGTCAAGGGAATCAGTTGTAGGTACCCCGTTCTCGTCAACGTTAAATAAGAAAAATTCACATTCAGGTCCTACATTGAATTTATATCCAAGCTTGGCAGCTTCTTCAACCGCTTTCTTAAGTATATGTCTCGGATCTCCTTCAAACGGTGTTCCGTCTGTCTTATATACGTCACAGATAAGTCTTGCAACCTTTCCGGTCTGCGGTCTCCACGGGAAAATAACAAAACTGTCAAGATCCGGTCTGAGACACATATCAGATTCTTCAATACGTGCAAATCCGTCGATTGATGAGCCATCAAACATCATCTGATTATTAAGTGCCTTCTCAAGCTGGCTTTTCGGAACAGCCACATTCTTGAGAATACCGAATATATCCGTAAACTGAAGTCGTATAAACTCTACGTCGTTCTCCTCCACTAATCTGATTATGTCTTCCTTTGAATTGTGCGCCATTACAGCTACCTCCTTTTTGTCCTTAATGTGTATGTTATCAGCCGTCCGAAAATTTGTCAATAAAATGTAATTTTTTCGATAAATAAATTTCAAAGATAATAATTGCATATTCTTATTAAAGAAGGTATACTGTCTCATATCAAAATAGGAGGGAACCATGTTATATACCAAATTTAATAAAATCATTTCTTATTTAATTATTGCAGCCATGGCATTATGCTTCACCACCGGCTGCTCATCCAAAAGCACAACAGCTGTTGCAACGCCGGAAGAACGCGTTACGCAGGCTCATGTCACACCGGCTGCCACACCGGAAACCGAACCGCAGACTGAGCCGGAAACCATCGCCCCGGTTACAATAACGCTTTCTGCAGTAGGCGATATGCTTATGCATACAAGTGCGAGTAATCCAGCCATCCAGGCTGACGGTTCATATAATTACGACTATCTTTTTGCCAATGTCAAAGATGCCATTGCGGCTTCAGATGTATCAGTTGTTAACAACGAGGTTATTATGGCCGGTAACGATAAAGGTAATATAGGATACCCGGCATTTAATGTCAGGACCGAGCTCGGCGATGCCGAAGTCAGGACAGGTTTTGATGTAATGTTAGGTGCTACCAATCACGCAATAGACCAGGGAGCTTACGGAATCCTTAACTGTCTTGAATATTGGAAAAATTCACATCCCGATGCGGCAATACTCGGTATACATGATTCAGCCGAAAGTGCTTCTTCCATATATGTGAGAGATGTAAACGGCGTTAAAATCGCAATGCTCAATTATACATACGGTCTCAACGGATTATCCATACCTGCCGGAATGGAATATACGGTTGATCTTATGACTGATTCCACCAAAGATAAAATAGCAGCGGACATCGCAAAAGCAAAGGAAATATCTGATTTTGTCATTGTTTTTCCTCATTGGGGAACGGAGTATAACCTCGGAACCGATGACAGCCAGAAGAGCTGGGCAAAGTTTTTTGCCGACAATGGAGTGGATCTTGTAATCGGTACACATCCGCATGTCGTAGAACCGGTTGAATGGATTGACCGCGCTGACGGCGGTAAAATGTTAGTATATTATTCACTCGGTAATTTCGTATCAGTGCAATATTATAATTTTTCCATGCTCGGCGGCATGGCTAAGGTATCCATTACCAAGGACAGCAACGGAACATATATTTCGGATTACGGCATGAATTTTCTTGTCACACATTACACTGCCGGAAGAGGAGCAATAACAACTTACTTTCTTGACAATTACACTGACGAGCTCGCTTCACAGCATGCAATTCTCACGGAACCGTCGGAGAAATTTATGGAAGTCAACAAAAATTATCCTTTTACGGTTGCAGGACTTAAAGCACTTGCCAAGTCAATATGTCCTGACCTGACACCGAATTACTAATACAAAAACACCTGAACGGCCGGTACTAAATTCACGACAGTTCAGGTGTTTTCTTTAATTATCTGTATTTTCTCCGGTATCCCCCATCTTCAGGCTGTATTTGGACACGTCACAATATTGTCCGGAATACAGGCTGCAATATCCCGATACAGCATAACTTATTGCCGTTACAATCAATATATAAGGTGCGCTCTCAAATCCAAACAATTCAAAGCACATGATTGCGGCTGCAAACGGGCAGTTAGTAACGCCGCAGAACAGCGAGGCCATTCCGGCTGCTGCCGCAAGTCCCGGTGAGATTCCAAGCAGTTTACCTATTACACATCCGAATGTGGCTCCCACGAAAAATGTCGGGACTATCTCTCCTCCTTTGAAACCGACGCTAAGCATAAGCGCGGTAAGAACGAGTTTAAGTGCAAATGCATACGGTACAGCCGCACCTTCAGTAACGGCCCTCTCTATGACATTCATTCCGGTTCCGTAATAGTCTGTGCTGCGCGTAAGTGCCGTAATGCCGATAAAAACAGCTGCCCCGGCCACGACTCTGAGCCACGGATTTTTTATGAGGTTTTCGGCATATATTTTGGTTTTCTTCATAACTATGCAGAATACTATCGCAAGCACCCCGCAAAGTCCGGCCAGCACTACCAGTTTAAGTATAAGTACAAAACTCATATCCGGCACATTCCCAAGCGGAAGTCTCTCCGGTTTAATTCCTATTGCAAGCGGAAGTCTGGATGCCGTATACGCCGCTATTACACACGGGAGCAATGCCTGAATATACATCGTGCCGATAACAGCCACTTCCACGGCAAACACCGCTGCTGCAGCCGGCGTACCGAACAGTGCTGAGAAAGCTGCACTCATTCCTGTCATAATAAGGATTTTACGGTCACATTCCCTGAATCCGAATGATTCGCCGATTGTATTTCCAAGGCTTCCTCCTAACTGCAGTGCAGCACCTTCCCTTCCGACGGATGCTCCGAAGAAATGAGATATCACGGTACTTAAAAATATAAGCGGTGCCATCTTAAACGGAAGTTCATCCTTACCGGATATGGATGTAAGCACAAGGTTAGTGCCCTTATCATTATCAACTTTCATAAGTTTATACAATCCCACAATCATAAGTCCGCCAACCGGAAGCAGATAAACTATCCATAAATGACTGTCGCGAAAAGCGGCAGCTTTGGACAGCAGATAAGAAAAAGCCGTACCAACTCCTCCAACCAGAATTCCGGTCAGAAAACCCATAACAATCCATTTAATAATATCCAGCAGCCGCCTGCCGATCTTCTTATAAATCTTAATGGTTTGTTCCTTCATAATGCAATCCTTCCACATAACACAAGGGAAGCTCTATGGCTTCCCCTGCGAATGCTATTTCTTGTCGTCGTATTTATTTTTCAATTCATCAACCGGATCGGTTCCGAATGTCTCAAGAGGCTTGTCAAGCATTCGCTCCAAATCCTCCTGTTCCTTGTTCTTCTGTGCTTTTCTGGCCTTCCACCATTTAATGAGCATAGCAACTATTACAACAGCCGCCACAATGGCAACTATTATAATTACCACATACCTCATGTGGATAGGTCCTTTCATGATAGCTTTACCGGAGTCAGAGAATGTATCCGCAAAAAGTTCATCAACATCAAGCGATGTATCATCATAATATTTTCTGAAATATGACTCAAAAATCTGCTTGGCATTCTCATCCATAACAGTCTCCGTCTGCTTGCCTACAATGTAAAGCCAGTTGCCGTCCATTACATCCGGCTTATCATTCTGACATGCGAAATAACAGAATAACATATGGCCTTCGTCAATACCTTTTGAAGTCGAAAATAACTCGGTGTACTTGCTTTCAATATATTCATCACGTGCAGCATCAGTGTCTTTAACACTGTCATAGCTTACAAGACACAGATATGGCTGAATTCCGGTCGACTTATAGAAATCTTCCAACCCGTTGATTACTGTCCGGTTATTCTTGCCGAACCATCCAAGTTCATCTTCATACCATGTATTACAGTACGTAGTATTGGAATTATCAAATTTCTCGCGTTTCTCAGTACTCTTGGTTACCCCGGATGCAAATCCAAATACCGAACCGCATGATCTTACCGCAAATATAATAACAATTATTATAATAGCGACCATGATTGTTCCCAGGGAACATCCCGAACTTCTTCTTGCAGGACGTCTATAATATCCGCCTCCTCCGTATGGTGGTGGCGGTGCACCGTAATGTCCTCCGTATCTTGGCGGTGGTCCTCCATATGGACGTCCTCCGCCCCCTCCGCTATAATGATGACCTCCCGACGACCGTCCTCCGCCGAAACTTCTTCCTGATGAAAATCCTCTTCCGCCGAAGCTTCCGCCTCCGCCAGAATGTGATGAGTGTCTGCTTCCGCCTCCACCCGAGTGGCCTCCGCCACCTCCTCCTCTTGCCATAATCAATGTCCTCCATCTATATGTAATATATTACGCTTCTAATCGCGTATGGCAGGTTTCATATATTTATCTTCAAATTCCTGATAAGGCAGCGGTTTATCATGGAGATATCCCTGAACTGCATTACATCCGCATTCGTGTACTATTTTTTCCTCTTCACGGCTCTCGATTCCTTCACAGATAACTTCAAACTTGATATCTTTAAAGGTATTCATGAGATTCTTCATTATCTTACGTCCTGACTCAACACTCAGGCTGTTAAGTACGAAACCTCTGTCAAATTTAATTACATCTACAGGTATTTTGCCAAGCATATATAATGAATTATATCCGGAGCCGAAATCATCCATGCTTATCTTATATCCTCTGTTGCGCAAAAATTCTATCTGTCTGGTAATCTCGCTGAGATTCTCACAGAAAATGGTTTCCGTAAGTTCAAACTCGAAGTATTCCGCCGGGATGCCTGTCTTACGTATAGCATCATCTATACGCTTTATAAATCCGGTTTCCCAGAAATCCATCCGTGACAGATTCATTGAAATGGTCGTCAGTTTATAACCGGCATCCATCCACTTCTTCTGCAATTCTATGACCTTCATTATCACATAATTATCAAGTCTGGATACAAGCCCTGTATTCTCAAGTGTATCAATATATACCGCCGGTGATATTATTTTCCCGTTGCTGTCCTTAATTCTGGAAAGTGCTTCACCGCCTATAAGCTGCTGTTCCTCAATAGAGAACTTAGGCTGGATATACACTTCTATTCTGTCATTATCAAGTGCCGAGAAAAACATCGGAATCACGCCTGCATCACTCTGGCTCTTCTTCGCCATATCATCTGTAAAGACCGCTATTGTCTCAGCATAATTAGTCTTAATGCTTCGCCTTGCACATTGTGCCTTATCTATTATACGATTAATCTCTTCATCAACGTTATCGACAAAATATGCACCGACATAAACACGTATTCTCGCCAATGGGAATTCAGCATTAATCTCATCAGAAAAATTCCTGTTAATTGTGTCATATTTCATCTTGAAATCCTGTCTGTCGCGATGTCCGGCTTCCACAAGAAGAATAATATGATCGACATAAATTCTTCCGGCAAGCACACAGTCTGAATTCATATGGCAATATTGATATACACATCGTTCAATAAGCTTATCGCCCGCTTCATACCCATACATCTGATTATAATATTTAAAATTACTGATGTCCAACGATAATACGACCGGAGATATCATATCCTGCTTCATAAGTATTCCGGCTGTCTTTTTAAAATAATCAATATACGGCAGCCGCGTAAGAGACTCCGTAATTGTCTTTTCCACCCGCATAAGTCATACCTCTTAACCAAAAATAACATTTTAATATATATTTACTAATATTTTCCACATCTAACATAATAACATAAGCAGACCGATAAATCAAAATATATTTTACACTATTTGACATTATGGGCATCCTTGATGACTGCCTGCGGTTTTCGTATTCCTACAATGTGTTCCGAGAGCGATTCCCGGCTCATTTTAATCATCTGTGCTACAATTTTCTTTATCATCTGCCTTGTCGTCTTATCCAGACTTCCATAGGACTTAATAATGCTGTTTGCAGTCCTGATGAGATTGGATGAATACTCGCTGAATGAATCGGCATTCGGCGCTTTGAGGATTTTGAATACAATATGAGTGAACAGACGACGTTCTTTGGGAGATATGCCGTCAATCCACTTGCGGCATGCACTGTTAAAAACAATGCTCACATCCTTAAGCTGCTCGTCCGGTACAAACTCTTTACCGATTACATTCCACGACAATACAAAATGCTGCATTAATCCATGCGCATCGCTATGTACTATATTGTAATCATCTCCACTATACATTATCATACCCACTATTGAACTCTGCGGCAGATATGATTCAATCTTTGGAATTATCCGTTTGTATTCTGCTCCCGCTACAACTTCCTTCATAAATCCCGGCCCGTCAAAACTGTATACCTTCTCGATTCTCATAATCTGCTCATCGCTTCTGTGGAATGTTGAATATATTGCAAGATTTCCGCCTTTTGAATGTCCGCATATATATACTTTTCCGGAAAACGACTTCATTACAATGTCAAGATATTCGTCAGCCTCAAACTGTGATGCCACCGGCATCATATAACACAAATTAAAATCTTCCTCCCAGCCTGTAATCGTTCCGTCAGTCCCCCTGAACGCCACCACGATGTCACCGTTACCGAGAAGAATTGTCACCGCACCGAACTGCATGGCCTTTTCTTCACTGAACTTCTGTGAATAAAATGCCAATTCCAGATTACGGTATCTGTCACATTTCCTCATTCGGATAAATGTCTTCTGTCCCTCGTTCAATTCCGGCGAATCAAGCATTTCATCCGGATTCTCATATTGTTTAAGACATTCTGCCACTGCATCCTTAATGCATACCGGACTGCCGGCATCCAGACCCACATTTTCAAAATCCACATATGACAGCTGTGACATTATTAATGCATCAATTACATTAAATCCATCCTGTTCAAGTGTTATATCTCCCCGCCAGTCCATATAATCCATCAAATTCGCCATATATCCCTAATCCTTTCAAAAAAACATTCTGATCATCCCTATAATCAGAAGATGCGCCGGATAGAAACTCCACATAACCGCTTTGGGAATATGTCCTTTCTTTCCATCGTGAAAATACACCGGTACAAGTGCAAGCGGAGTCACAAGACTTGCCAGGCTTCCGCTTATTGCCGATATGATTGCAGCCGCCGTATACATAATCACTTCATACTGTCTTGCGTAATAGAAAATAAGCGCAAGCAGAATACATCTGTAAGAATAATCAAGTCCAAGTATGTGACTTAATGCCGCTGTCCAAATGACAATAACCGCCGCAACCGGCACCAGCCATCGGTTTTTCTTATAAAGGCTGTCAGTCGCCCATAAAACAAGCAGCGCAAGTACAAGTGTGAATAAAACATTATTATGCCTGAAATCAAAAAAACATCCATATACCGTCATATCATACGGTATTTCGGAGATAACGGCAAGCAGCCCCAGTTTTATTGCATATTTACCCACAGAATGTGTATATATATATCCCTGCACCAGAAAATATACATATATGGGAAATGCCAGTCTGCCGATGCATCTCATCATCCAGTATATGCCTGCCGGCATTCCAAATCCGGCAAACGCGACAGCAACATGGTCTGTAAGCATTGATACCATGGCTGTTATTTTTAATATATCCGTTGTTATTCTCTTATTCATAATCATCCGCCCAGATCATCCGCCTATTATGCAATAAATTTTATCATAAACCCGAAAAAATTTACAGCTATTATTAAAAAAGTGATATAATAATTTTATTCTAATTGAGATAATTTACGGAGGCTGTATATGTTCCGATATGAGACACATTTGCATACATACGAAGGAAGCCTGTGCGGGGTTACTCCCGGCAGCATGTATCCTCAATATTATAAAGATTTAGGATATGACGGTATATTCATAACTGACCATTTTTTCAACGGCAATACAAGGATTCCTAAGTATGACAGCTGGGAACAGCGCGTCAATGAATTCTGCCTCGGTTATGAACATGCCAAAGAAGCCGGCGATGCAATAGGATTTCCTGTTTATTTCGGATGGGAAGCTAATTTTGAAGGTGATGAGTTTTTGATTTACGGACTTGATAAGGAATGGCTTTTAAATCATCCGGATATTCTGTCATACAGCCGCAGTATGCAATATGATATAATACATAATGACGGAGGTCTTGTTGTCCAGGCCCACCCATTCAGAGAACGCGGATACCTGGATTCAATTCATCTTAATCCCGAGAATTGTGATGCCATGGAGGGATACAATTCATTTAATGAAGACCGTCATAACCACAATGCCGAGATTTATTGTACAAAACATAATATTTTCATGACGTCCGGCTCAGATTTGCACAAAATAGGTTCCCTTGCTCCCGACAGGCATTACGGCATGGGATTTGAACATCCTATAAAAAGTGCCGCGGATTATGTCAATGCCATATTAAAACGCGATGGAGTCATGCTTGTTCCGGACAGTTCCCGTTCTCTCCCACCTGATATTCATACCGAACTTCCGGTATATGTTAACAACAGAGCCATGGACGGATATGTCTGAATCCAAAATGCCGGTCCCCCGTATCTTAGGGAAACCGGCATTATTATTATCTCTCTGTTCCGTAATGAATAAGTGCAAGCATATCCGGACCTGTGTGAGCCCCGATAATCGGGCTTAACATTGTCATCCTTACTTTAAGTTCAGGGTGATTTACGAGTATCATTTCTTTCAATGCCTGTGCTTCTTCTGCACAATCGGCGCCGCTTATATATACCACATCACTTACCGATGGGTCATAAGTGGCCTCAAACTTATCCACAAGAGCTTTAAGTGCAAGCTTATTGCCACGTTTCTTATCTATCGTATCAAGCTTACCCTCACGGTTGATGCAAAGTATCGGCTTAATATTAAGTGCAGTTCCGACCACAGCGGTTGCAGCAGATACACGTCCGCCTCTTTTAAGGTACATAAGATCTTCAACCTTAAACCAATGTCGTACCTTCAATGCATATTTTCTGAGCCACTCTGCATTCTCCGATGCGCTCATTCCCGCTTCTTTATTGGCAAAAGCTGATTCTGTCAAAAGTCCCATTCCGCCTGTCGCACTTAAGGAATCCACTATCTCAACAACGGCATCCGGATAATCTTCTTTAAGATTCCTTGCCGCAAGACATGCTGATTCATATGTATTGCTGAGTCCGCTTGAAAGCGAAAGATATACTATGTCATTACCTTCTTTAATAAGCGGTTCAAAAAGATCCATATAATGTGTCGGTGTAATCTGACTGGTCTGAGTCTTGACTTTCTGTCTGAGTTTCTCATAATAATTATGCATCATGGAATCGCTTTCCGGCTTATCGCAATGGAATGTCTCATCTCCGAGTACATATTCCATAGGGACATATCTTACATCATGGCTGTCTGCAAAGTTCTTATCAATATCAAGTGAAACATCTGAAAAAATTAAATAACTCATTCTTATCCTCCGAATGCTGTTTTCGCTTACTCCGTTCAGTATCATAACATACTATAACACAAATTGCAATCTGTTATAATAACTTCACATTTTCATTCAGGCGTAATGGTTCACTTATTTCTCTGCTCCATAGATTTTATAATATTATATATCGTTTTATGTACAGGCACTTCAACAGAATATTTATCTGCAATTCTGATAACACATCCGTTAAGTGTATCAATTTCCGTAGGTATTCCTTTTTCCATATCCTGAAGTGTTGACGAACGGTGTGCGTATGTATCCGGAACCAGCTTTGAATAGAAAACTTTCTTATATGTCTCTGCATCCGGCCAGTATGTTTTGTATCCGGCGGCACCCATAACATTGTAAGTCTCTCCTATAAGGCTGTTCATTATCCTGACCGCATTGTTCATTTCGGACATTGCTCCGTATGTGGTTCCAAGTATTGCGCCCAGCGGGTTAAGTGTAGTATTAAATAACATTTTGGCCCACAATGCTTCTTCTATTGTGTCCGAAACTTCACTTGGAATGCCTGATGCATTAATCGCATCGGCAAGCGGTTTCATACATTCATTATCAAATCCGAATAATGAGCCCAGAAGAATTGGCGCTGTATGAACCGTAACCTTGCTTGTACCCGGATTTTCTTTTTCAAATCCGGTTATAATTCTTGCATTATACACTTTATCCTTGCCGAATAATTCTGTGTATCTATCATCATTGCCCCATCCGTTCTGAAATATAACAATATGACCGTCATCCGCAACGATACCTCTGTTTTTTTCAAGATTGTCAGCAATCTCGGAATTGGCAAGCGTTTTAGCACTTATAATAACATAATCGTATGCTTCTTTGATCTGTCCGTAATCTCTGTATACACGAACCTTATCTGCCGGCGCACTCATCACGCCGAATATTCCCGTACGCTTTACACCGTTCTGTTCTATATAATCCGCAGTCCTGCCTCTTGCGACAAGTGCCGTCTCCATATTTTCATTACTGACAGATGCCGCTATCGCCACACCTACAGCTCCTGCTCCGATAATTAATGCTCTCATTTTGTCATCTCCTTTGGTTTTAACCGGCTAAATCATATCACACAGAGCGTTTATTTTCAAGCTGTCCCAACCTCCGTATAACGCTTAAGCAAATAGAGTAATTTTTAAAGTAAAATTTTACACTAATTTCATTGACAAAATGCCGCATGACGTGTATATTAGTGAATGTATAAAATATATTATATTTCTAGGAGGAAAAAAGGATATGCTTAAGAACCGTAATATCGCACTGGTAATCATTCTTTCAATCATTACTTGTGGTATCTACCAGCTCTATTGGTTGTGGGTAACAATTTCAGCACTTGATAGCGAGGGTCAGAACAGTAACATGCCTGCTATAGCACAGTTCATTTTAATGTTCTTCTATGTAGGATTCATTCTTTTCGGACTCAACGCAGATGCTAACATCAATGCTATCAAGGCTAAGCGCGGAATTCCTACATCAGATAACAAGGTACTTTACATAGTACTTGGTATTTTCTTACCAATCGTACTTGTATGTCTTGTACAGAATGAAATCAACAAGCTTACACCAGCTGCTTAATTCATTCAACATCATATTGAAAGATAAGGGCTTCCGGCACATACCGGGAGCCCTTTTGGTAATATCATGAAAAAAAGATTACTTAATCTGATTAAAATATATCTTTCCGTGTCTGCAATTATGATTGCATATGCCATATTCTTTAACATTACAGGCATCGGTATTCCATGCGTATTCAGACTTATAACACACTTAAACTGTCCCGGATGCGGAATCAGCCGTTTCGCACTCAGTTGTCTCAAATTCAGATTTGCCGACGCTATAATCTATAACTATTTTGCACCATTTATAATCATTTACATTGCATGGGTTGTCATATATACTTCCATAAATTATGTACGCACAGGCAGTAAGAGTCTCAATCCCAAACCTGCCTGGATAAATATCGTATTCCTTATTCTGGTCATTATCTGGGGAGTTGTAAGGAATATTCTCAACATATAACGGACCACTTTTGGGCAAAACAAAAGCGCAAGGCGGGGTGAGGCGGGCACAAAAAAAGGTCCGGTGGACCTTTTTTCCGCCGAACCGACCGAGCCCGACTTCAGGCGGGGGAGACCCGAACCCTTGCTTTGCATGGGTTCGAGAGGTGCTCCGCACCTCTCTTTGCACAAAAATGTGATCCGTTACGCAATGTACCACCTTCCTGTACACTAAATAACGGACCACTTTTGGGCAAACTAAAAGCGCGAGACGGGGATCGAACCCGCGACCTTCTCCTTGGCAAGGAGACGCTCCACCACTGAGCCACTCGCGCATATAAAGTATTATGTATTTGTATTGACCTGTGACAGTCACAAGTGATAATATACAACAGGACAATTGATTTGTCAAGACTATTTTATTATTTTTTTGAGGTTGTAATGTCAGATACTTACAAAGAATGTCTTATGAAATATTGCGGTAAAGAGCCGCTGCCACATTGTTGTACCGTTCTTGAGTGTGAAATCGAAAGCATGGAGCCGGACAAAGACGGTGGGACTGAAAGTACTTATTTTTTTTCAATTGATAATATGGAAATCGGTTCGATATCGATATATGAAGAGAAGCGGACAGTGAATATATTCGGTGTATATATAGAACCTGAATACAGAGGTAAAGGATACGCGCGCGAAATGATGTACAGTGTACTTGAAGACATAATTCCCGGCGGGAGGCAGATACTTCTTCAGGTTGCGGATAATAATAAACCCGCATTCGGCCTGTATACCGGATGCGGGTTCAAAGTTATTGATTTTGTTGAAATGAACACTACTCAAGATTAGTGTAACCCATAAGGTATTTATCAACCTCTTTGGCCACGTCACGGCCCTGTCTTATCGCACGTACCACAAGCGACTGTCCGATGTGCATGTCGCCTGCCGCAAAAACCTTAGGGACACTTGTTGCAAAAGCATCAGGAGCGGTTTTGACGTTGGTACGGGCATCCACTTCCACGCCGAATGCGTCTGTTACATATTTCTGGCTTCCGAGAAATCCTGCCGCGATAAGAACCATCTCGCAAGGAAGCTCAAACTCACTTCCGGCGACCTCTGCCATCATAAAACGTCCGGTTTTCTCATCTTTCTTAGATTCCAGCTTAACACATACCAGTTTCTTGAGATTGCCGTTTTTGTCCTTAACAAATTCCTTGACCGTCGTCTGATAAATTCTCGGGTCGTGTCCGAATACGGCAATGGCCTCCTCCTGACCATAATCAGTCTTGCAGACCTTCGGCCACTGCGGCCATGGGTTATTCGCAGCACGCTCATCAGGAGCCTTAGGCATCATCTCAAGCTGTGTGATTGATTTACAGCCGAGACGGATTGATGTGCCGACACAATCGTTGCCGGTATCTCCACCACCGATAACAACGACATTTTTATCCTTAGGGTCAATGTATTTCTTGTCCTTAAAATCAGAATCAAGAAGACTCTTGGTTACTGATTTGAGATAATCGACCGCAAAATAGATACCGTTGGCATCGCGGCCTTCCGCCTTGATATCACGGGGATTAGCGGCACCACAGGCAAGCACAATGGCATCATAATCCTTAATGAGTGTCTGTGCTTTGACATTTCTGCCAACATCTGCATTGGTAATAAATTCAACGCCCTCTGCTTTAAGATGCTCAACGCGGCGGTCAACAACCCATTTTTCGAGTTTCATATTCGGGATGCCGTACATAAGGAGGCCTCCGACACGGTCTGCTCTCTCATATACAGTAACACTGTGTCCGCGCATATTAAGAAGATCCGCTGCTGCAAGTCCGGAAGGTCCCGAACCTATGACAGCGACTTTTTTGCCTGTACGGACTGCCGGAATTTCCGGTTCGACATAACCGTGTTCAAAAGCATATTCTATAATTGTTTTCTCGTTTTCTTTCGTACTTACGGCATCACCGTTAAGTCCGCATGTACAAGCCTTCTCACAAAGTGCCGGGCAGACCCTTGACGTAAATTCAGGGAAATTGCTTGTCTTGGCAAGCCTGTGATATGCCCTTTTATAATTACCGATGTAAAGAAGTTCATTCCACTCCGGAATCAGGTTGTTAAGCGGACATCCGCTTATCATACCCTTAAGCATCTTGCCCGACTGGCAGAACGGCACACCGCAGTCCATACATCTGGCGGCCTGTTCACACTGTTTTTCGAGAGGAAGTGCCTTGTGAAACTCATTAAAATTCTTAATTCTCTGAGTTGGCGTAACTGCCTCGCTGTCAACTCTTTCATAATCCATAAATCCTGTTGGTTTTCCCATATCTGTCTTCCTCCTTTCCTATTTCTTAAGCGCGTAGAACGCTTCTATCTGTGCCTGTTCGCTTGAAAGTCCTTTTTCTTCCATCTGGACTATCTGATTAAGCATCTTCTTATAATCATGTGGCATTATTTTCTTAAATTTAGGAAGATATTCACTGAAGTTATCAAGAATATGCTTGCCTTTTTCGGAATTGGTATATGCCACATGTTTCTGTATCATCTGTTTAAGTTCAAGGACATCATATTTATCCGTAACTTCTTCGGAACTTATAAGTTCTTTGTTAAGGTTGAGGTATAATTTATTATCCTCATCCAGAATATAAGCGATACCACCGCTCATACCGGCTGCAAAGTTCTTTCCGGTCTTACCGAGAACTACCACGCGGCCGCCGGTCATATATTCACATCCATGCTCGCCGACGCCCTCGACTACCGCTGTGGCGCCTGAGTTACGGACGCAGAAACGTTCGCCGGCAACACCGTTAATATAAGCTTCTCCGCTAGTTGCACCGTAAAGTGCGACATTACCGATAATTATATTTTCATCATATTTAAAATCCGAACTCTTAGGCGGGTATACAATAAGTTTGCCGCCCGAGAGACCTTTACCGAAGTAATCGTTGGAATCTCCGACAAGTTCTATTGTAAGTCCCTTAGGAATAAAAGCACCAAAGCTCTGTCCACCGTTACCGTTACATCTTATTGTATAAGTATCTTCGTCTAGTCCGTCCGTATAAAGTCTTGTTATTTCAGAACCGAACATTGTACCGAAAGCACGGCTGTTTACATTGGTTACATCAAGTTCCATGCTCTTCTTCTGCTTTTTCTTAAGAGAAGGCATAAGTTCTTTAATAAGAACGGTTTCGTCGAGCGTCTTGTCAAGTTTAAAATCATACACATGCTTGTTGTAATATTCCATCTTTTCTGCTCCGGCATACGGATTATCAAGGATGGCTGACAAATCTATTTTACCGTGGCGCCCCGCACTTCCGTCTTTTTTCTGGAAAAGCATATCTGTTCTTCCGCACATCTCATCAAGTGTTCTGAATCCGAGTTTGGCCATATATTCACGAAGTTCTTCTGCGACAAACCTCATAAAATTGATTACATACTCAGGTTTACCTGCAAATCTCTTTCTGAGTTCAGGATTCTGTGTTGCGACGCCGACCGGGCATGTATCAAGATTACATACACGCATCATAACACATCCGAGTGTTACAAGCGGTGCCGTTGCAAATCCGAATTCTTCTGCTCCGAGGAGACATGCTATAGCGACATCACGGCCATTCATAAGCTTGCCATCTGTCTCAACAATCACCTTGTTACGAAGATTATTCATAATAAGAGTTCTGTGCGTTTCAGCAAGTCCGAGTTCCCACGGAAGTCCGGCATTGTGAATCGAGCTTCCCGGTGCCGCACCTGTTCCTCCATCATAACCGGATATAAGGATTACCTGTGCACCGGCTTTGGCAACACCTGCCGCTACCGTTCCGACTCCGGCTTCTGATACCAGCTTGACAGAAATTCTTGCCTGATTGTTGGCATTTTTCAGATCATATATAAGCTGCGCCAGATCTTCGATCGAATATATGTCGTGATGAGGCGGCGGCGAAATAAGGCTTACGCCCGGAGTTGAAAGCCTTGTCTTGGCAATCCATGGGTATACTTTGCCGCCCGGAAGGTGTCCGCCCTCTCCCGGCTTAGCACCCTGTGCCATTTTAATCTGGATTTCGTTGGCACTTACAAGGTATCTTGATGTAACGCCGAAACGTCCGGATGCAACCTGCTTGATTGCGGAACACTTGTTAAGTCCGTCAGGGCCGACGGTAAGTCTCTCAATGCTCTCTCCGCCCTCACCGCTGTTAGATCTTCCGTGAAGTGTGTTCATCGCGATTGCGAGAGTTTCGTGTGCTTCCTGCGAAATCGAACCGTATGACATGGCACCGGTCTTAAATCTCTTTACTATAGAGTCAACGCTCTCAACTTCTTCAATCGGAACGCCTTTCTCCGGAAATTTGAAATCCATGCAGCCTCTTAATGTGACAGGATCCATCTCTTCATTAATAAGATGTGAATATTCCTTAAATGTCTCATAGTCGCCGTTGCGGGCTGCAAGCTGGAGAAGATGTATTGTCTGCGGATTGTACAGATGTTCTTCCTTTCCGCTTCTTAATTTATGGCTTCCCACGCTGTCGAATGTCTCGTCTGCCGTAAGTCCGAGCGGATCAAATGCACGGCTGTGTCTCGCATTGACATCTTCCTCGATATCCTTAAGTGTGATGCCTCCGATTCTGCTGACCGTTCCGGTAAAATATTTATCAATAACTTCCGGAGCAATACCTATTGCCTCAAAAATCTTAGAGCCTTCATATGACTGTATTGTGGATATACCCATTTTGGATGCAATCTTGACGATTCCCGTAAGTATCGCCTTATTGTAATCCTCAACAGCTGCATAATAATCCTTGTCAAGAATACCTATATTAATAAGTTCTTTGATAGTATCCTGTGCAAGATACGGGTTAATTGCACATGCACCATATCCGAGAAGTGTTGCAAAATGATGTACCGTTCTCGGCTCACCGCTTTCAAGAATAAGGGCAACGCTGGTCTTTTTCTTGGTAACGACAAGATGCTGGTTCATTGCTGCCACTGCAAGGAGCGAAGGAATTGCAACTCTGTTGTCATCAACTCCGCGGTCAGTGAGAATAATGATGTTGGCTCCGTCTCCGTGCGCCCTGTCGGCTTCCACAAACATTCTGTCAATAGCTTTCTCAAGAGATGTATTCTTATAATATGTGATAGGGATTTCAGCGACTTTGAAACCTTCCTTATCCATATTTTTAATTTTTAATAAATCCATGTTGGTAAGTATCGGATTGTCAACCCTGAGTACATGACAGTTCTCTGCCTTCTCCTCAAGGATATTTCCATCTTTACCTATATATACGGATGTTGCGGTGACTATTTTCTCACGAAGCGCATCAATAGGCGGGTTAGTAACCTGGGCAAAAAGCTGTTTAAAATACTCAAACAAAGACGGTCTCTGTTTGGAAATCGGTGCTAACGGCGTGTCAACACCCATTGCCGCAATCGGCTCCGAACCATTCTTGGCCATATTAAGTATTGCTGAGTAAAAATCCTCATATGTGTATCCGAATGCCTTCTGAAGTCTTGCGCGCTCTGTCTTATCATATTCGATAGCTTTTTTATTAGGAATCTTAAGGTCCCGCAGCATTACAAGATTGTTATCGAGCCATTCGCCGTAAGGTTTTCTTGTAGCATATCTGTTCTTAAGTTCTTCATCATCGATGACTCTTCCCTCAACAGTATCTACAAGAAGCATCTTGCCCGGATGAAGTCTCTCTTTAATCCTGATGTTGGATGGATCAATGTCAAGAACACCGACCTCCGATGAAAGGACAAGGTAATCATCATTGGTAATATAATAACGTGAAGGTCTGAGTCCGTTACGGTCAAGTACGGCGCCCATAACATCACCGTCCGAGAAAAGAATTGATGCGGGTCCGTCCCACGGCTCCATCATGGTCGCATAATACTGATAGAAATCCCTCTTCTCAAGGCTTATAAGCTTATTATTCATCCAAGGCTCAGGAATCGTGATCATAACCGCAAGCGGCAGATCCATTCCGCTCATTACGAGAAATTCAAGTGTGTTATCAAGCATTGCCGAATCTGAACCCTCGGTATTGACTACCGGGATAACCTTATGCATACTGCCTTCAAAATACTTGCTCTTCATATTTTCCTCGCGGGCAAGCATCTTATCGGCATTACCTTTGATTGTATTAATTTCACCGTTGTGTACGATAAATCTGTTAGGATGAGCTCTTCTCCAGCTTGGATTGGTATTCGTGCTGAATCTTGAATGTACCGTCGCAATCGCCGATTCATAATCCTTGCTGCAAAGATCCGGGAAGAAAGTCCTGAGCTGGTTGACCAAGAACATTCCCTTATATACTATTGTTCTGCTTGAAAGAGATACAACATAAGTATCGTCATTACTCTGTTCAAAAACCTTTCTCACTATATAAAGCTTTCTGTCGAAAGGAAGTCCTTTCTCGCAGTCCTCAGGTTTCTTAATAAAACACTGTACGATAGAAGGCATAACTTCAATCGCCTTGCTGCCGAGCACCTCAGGCCTTATCGGAACTTCTCTCCAGCCGAGAAATTCAAGATTTTCCTTCTCCACGATGTTTTCGAACATCTTCATGGCCTGTTTTCTTTTTAACTCGTCCTGTGGAAAAAAGAACATCCCGACGCCGTATTCACGTTCGCCGCCGATATCTATTCCAAGCTGCTTGCATGCCTTGGAGAAAAATTTATGGGATACCTGAAGCATAATGCCGACACCGTCACCGGTCTTGCCTTCGGCATCCTTTCCTGCACGGTGTTCAAGATTCTCCACAATGCTGAGTGCGTTCTCAACCGTCTTGTGAGTCTTGATTCCCTTGATATTAACGATTGCACCGATACCACAGTTATCATGTTCAAACTGTGGATTATACAATCCGTCGTTGTGTGTATTATCGTAAATCATTCTTCCCTGTCCTTTCCAAAAATTGATTATCTGTAATATACTACCGTTTTTTCCGGTTGTAAACAGGATTTTTTTGTAAATTGTCTGATTATTTGACTTTTTGCAATACTACATTTATTTATCTGACTATTTTATGAATTGTTTGGTTGTTTTTTCATTAAAATCCGTTTCCCGCCATCACGTTATGCTTATTTTTCTTAACATAATAATGTCATTCTGTTCCAAAACCACTTTTTGTGCCAATATTACTTACAATTATTAAGGATTTATGTTTTTTTGATTAAATTTATTGAATGGAAGGCTTATAGAATGTAAAATATATACATAATATCACGGAGAGTTAATCATAATGAAGAAATCAAGACCTAAAGAATTAAAATTTATCAATTACAAGAGATATATCATTGTGTTGTCGGTACTTCTTACGGCACTTATATCCATAAACATAATGTTCCGTGTGAGTACGGTTTTTGCGCAGGCATATTGCACGGCCGTATATCCTAATGTTGTCAAAGTTATGGGAGCCGTAAGCTCTCTTGCACCGTTTTCCATAATAGAGATTCTTATATATGTGGCAGCCGTCGTTGTAATATATGCCATAGTCCGTCTCATAATTACGCTTGTGCATAACCACAGCAAGGCTACGATTTGTTTTTTCACATACAGGCTGAAGAAATATCTTCTGAATCTTGCCTGCATTGTTATGGTGTGTCTGCTTATACTGAGTTTCAACTGTACTATACTATATCATAGGCTTTCCTTTACTGTGTGTGCCAATATGGAACTTGAGGCGCACAGCGTGGATGAGCTTGCCGCTCTCTTTAAAATAATTGCGGACGATGCAGCTGATTTATCAGATAAAGTGGAACGTGACAGCAACGGCGTATTCACCACCGGCAGCCTTGATGTCAACGAGTTATGCGTTGATGCAATGCATGCCGTAAGACAGAGTTATCCTTTTATGACAGATTATTACCCGCACGCTAAACCAATTCTTGCTTCAAAACTGATGTCCGCCACCGGCATGGAAGGCTTCTATTCGCCTTTCACAATGGAGGCCAACTATAATTCAGACATTCCGGATATTGATATACCGCACACCATCTGCCATGAGCTGGCTCACTTAAGCGGTTTTATACACGAGGACGAGGCCAATTTCATCGGTTATGCCGCATGTATGGCTTCCGATAGTGAATCTCTCAGATACAGTGCAAGCGTAGAAATGCTTATATATGTAATGAATGAATTATACAATAATCTCTCATCCGAACATTACAGTGAGCTCATAAGCACACTTGACCGTGGTGTGATCACCGATTTAAACGCACAGGGAAAATATTGGAGAGAGGCCGGAAATATGTTTGGAGGAAACCTTAATGATGCTGTCCAGTCGGCCAACGATACTTACATAAAATTAAACGGTGACACTGAAGGCGATGTACGCTACTCCATGGTCACCGAATTATTGATTGATTATTATTCCGATAAAATAGATGAAATCCTCGACGCAGATAAATGATATCATATCATAATATCTATCGCTTTATTGACAACCGATATTTCCACTCTCTGATGGGCATCTCCGTTCTCACCGTCAACAGTCCATTCGACAGTCTTATCACTCTCTATCACAATCCTGTCCGTCTTAAAGCGCTCCACCATAGGGCTTTTCTGATTTTTTGACAAAAGTCCCGCCACTATCTGCTGTAATTCAAGCGGAGAAACAGGTTCTTTAACCAGCGTTACTTCAAAAAGTCCGTCATCAAGTTCCACATCCTTACCGCATATGTCCTTCATTCCGCCAACAGAGCGTGAATTGGAAATCATACCATATATATAACTTCCTTTCATTTCTATTTCATTGCAATGTATCGTGAGATAATAGGACTTTATATTGGAAAGGCTCTTAAGGCTCTCAAATACATACGCCTGGTGTCCCAGAACATTTTTGACATTCTGAGGCGTCTTATATGAAACATCAGCAAATAATCCAAAAGCAGCTACATAATTGAAGTACCTTCCGTTCATAAGACCTATATCATATGACATAACTTTTCCATCTGAAATCTTCGCTGCTGCCTTAATCATATTCTTCGGAATACCGAGTGTCGATGCAAAATCATTTGTGGAACCCGCCGGTATATATCCCAGAACCGGGCGATCATTGATATGTGTCATCATAGCCGAGATAACCTCATTAAGAGTACCGTCTCCGCCGCTGCATACTATCATATCATATAACCCATCAGCCTCACATACCCGGTCATACCCGTCCATCGCGTGCTGCGTCGGATACGCAGTAACCATATATCCGTTTCTGGTAAAAATATCAATTATTTCCATAAGCTTATTTTTGATAAGCCCTTTTCCTGAATGTGAATTATAAACAAATAGTAATTTTTTCATTGCCCACCTCTGTAAAAAAACTAATCGTTAATTATTCTTTCGCCATCACCGAAATCAAGTATATAAGGAAAATGTGTCTTACGTTTCTCAACCGGCGGAAGCTGCATATAAGTATCGCCAAAGAAATTACGCAGCATTCCCTTCATATCCCTTGGGAAATTAAGTTCCACATCTTCAAACTTCCATTTTCTGCACGGAAACGTCCTGCGCTTATACAGCATATTGGTATTCGCGTCAGTATCACACGGGTATCCGAACCTCTTGGTCTCGGTATTATTGTACATGGTGCATATCGATTTACATTTTCTGTATAATGCCTTCTTATCAATCCTTAAGAATACCATCGCATGATGCACAAACCTGCATACCGCCTTGATAACCACACCCAGAAATCCTGTCTGGAATATAACCGGTTCAGGTATGCTTCTTAATATAAGAAGTTTTGAGAAAAACCACGCTCTCCATTTCTGAATAAAAAACAGAAAATCATTGTCCGGATAATTGTCGTATGCATATATATCGAGGAAAATACCCAGATCACAATTGATATTCTTAAGAGCATTTTCCACAAACTTCGTGCCACGTATGCACAGCCTTGTTGTCATAAGAGGAAAATTCGGATTATGTTCGGCATTCAGGACGTAATATTTATCGCCCATCTTTTCTTCAACCAGTTTAATGAACTTCTCATAATCCTCGCGCGGAAGCGCAATATCAATATCGTCATCCCACGGAATGAATCCGCCATGCCTTATTGCACCTATTCCGGTTCCGGCCACTCCAAAATAGCGTAACCCGTTCTCATCGCATATTTTCATGAAATCCTTAAGAATCCCCATCTCCATCGACTGCAGACGCTTAAGTTCCTTATCTTCATAAAACTTTGGCATATAAACCTCCGAATAATTTTATCTGTCCCATTTATCACAAATGGAATTAATCTGGTCGGCAAACTTTGCAAGATCCTTGTTAGCGCCGCCTTCATTATGTCTTATAACCGTCATAAGTCTTCTGCCCGCTGCCACAAGACGTTCAAACACATCCGAAGCCTTTCTGACAACCGGTTTGACCTTACGCTCGCCTACACTTTCGCGTATACATGTTCCGTCAATAAGATTATAACTGCATCCGCTGAAAGGTGCAACCGCATCCAGTCCGTGCTCATCTGTAAGACACTTCGTGAATCCTTCGCATACGTCACTTTCACCGTGTACAACAAACACCTTGGACGGTTTCGGATCAAATGCCTCTATCCACTTAATAAGCCCGGCCTTATCGGCATGACCGCTTACGCCTTCAAGTTTCACAATTTCCGCTTCCACATCTATCGTTTCCCCGAAAAGCTTTACCTCGGATGCCCCTTCGAGGAGTGCGCGTCCAAGCGTTCCGTTGGCCTGATATCCTACAAACACGATCGTACTCTCTTTGCGCCAGAGATTATGTTTAAGGTGATGTCTTATACGTCCGGCTTCACACATTCCCGACGCCGATATGATAACCTTAGGCCTGTTGTCAAAATTAATTGCCTTTGAGTCGTTACTCGTAACCGAAAGCATAAGTCCCGGAAACTGCAACGGGTTAATACCCTGTGCAACAAGTTTCATCGCTTCTTCATCAAAGCAGCATTCCCTGTTGCGGTTAAAAACCTGTGTAGCCTCAACCGCAAGCGGGCTGTCGACATATACCTGGAATCCATCATGTCCGTGTATCATATTTTCTTTCTTAATGCATCTGAAATAATACAGCATCTCCTGTGTTCTTCCGACTGCAAAAGAAGGAATGACCACATTGCCGCCCCTGTCAAAGGTTCTCTGTGTAATTTCGGCAAGTACCTTTACATAGTCGACCGATGCATTATGATAACGGTCTCCGTATGTGGATTCCATAACCACATAGTCTGCTTCCGTTATATACTTCGGGTCCTTGATTATCGGCCTGTTTACATTGCCGATATCGCCGGAGAATACTATCTTTCTGGTATACGGGCCTTCGGTTATCCACATCTCAATGCTTGCTGACCCAAGCAGATGTCCTGCATCCGAAAACCTTACATCTATGCCCGGTGCCAGTTCAATCTTATCATCATAATTGCAAGGTACAAAAAATTCAAGTACGCCCTCTGCATCATTAAGAGTGTACATAGGCTCAACCAGTTCTTTTCCGGCACGCTTAGCCTTCCTGTTCTTCCATTCAGCCTCCGTTTCCTGAATATGTGCCGAATCCTTGAGCATGATACGGCATAAATCAACTGTTGCCTCTGTTGCAAAAATAGAGCCTCTGAATCCTCTGGCATAAAGAAGCGGGAGAAGTCCCGAATGATCTATATGCGCATGTGTCAAAAGCACATAATCAATATCCGGCACATTCATGGGAAGTTCCTGATTCTCATAATCGTCGGTTCCCTGCTCCATTCCGCAGTCAATAAGTATGTTCTTGTCGCAGGCCTGAATAACATGGCAGCTGCCGGTAACTTCGTGGTCAGCTCCGATAAAAGTAATTTTCATGTGCCCCTCCATGTAGTATATTATAGTTTAGTTGTTAACTATTTAGATAATTATTTTACCATATTTTTATCAAAAAATAAATACTATATTTATAAGTGGATGCATCTTGTGCTATAATGTTTTCATCAATAAAATCACCTGATGAAAGGAGCATTTATGGATTTTCTGTATACTCTCCAGAATCTGCGTAATCCGGTTCTGGATACCATAATGTCAATAATCACCAACCTGGGCGGCGAATTAATAGTTATAGCCGCGCTCTGCATCATATACTGGTGCATCAATAAGGATTTTGCTTACAAGCTCTGCTTCACTTATTTCATATCGGGACTTCTCGTGCAGGGTGCCAAGATAGCCTGCCGTGTCGAACGGCCGTGGGTAAGGGATTCAAGGCTTACCTGTGTGGAATCGGCGCGTAAAGCAGCAACCGGTTATTCGTTTCCAAGCGGACATACCCAGGGTGTGACCGGATTGTTCAGTTCGATTGCATTTCATATAAAGAAAAGCTGGTTTTACGTCGTAAGCTTTGTAATAATTGCCGCCGTGATGTTCTCAAGAATGTACCTCGGATGCCATACGCCTCAGGACGTCATAACCGCTTTTGCAATAACAATTGTCACCTCAGCCGCCGTAAGCCTTCTCTATGACCGCATATCATCCAACGATAAAGCCAATGTAATAGTGTTCATCCTCACCGAGGTCATATCCATTGCACTCATCCTTTACAGCAGCTATGTAGTGTCATCCGGTAAATCCACCACAGAACTGGCTATGGACGGTTTCAAGGCTGCCGGTGCCGGTATAGGGTTCGGAATAGGCTGGTTTCTCGAAAAGGAATTCATCCATTATGACCCGCGTTCCGTCAGGACGGTATGGGGACAGATTATTAAAGTCATCGCCGGTCTGGCTACTTCACTCGCTTTCAAGCATGGACTTAAGCTTATCGGCCCGGATTCTGTTCCCGTCAATATAATCCGTTACATAATTGTTGTAATCTGGGTAGTGGCTGTTTTCCCGTTTATTGTGTCCAAAATCACATCTAAAGAAAAATAATCATTCAATTATATACGGAATTTCAACCGGCAGGGTACCGTCTTTCTTAACAACGGCCCTGCCGCCTGTTATTTCCGTAATTCTATCCATAAAAGCCTTGCTGTATTCAGATTTAATATGGACTTTCATCGCAACATCAGCCGAATATCCGACATCTTCGATAACACCGTCATATTCAGGCAGCGAACGCCTTATTTTACCCTCATCCGTATAATCGGTAGTAATCATATATCTGACGCCCGGCACGAGCATTATAAGCTCCGACGTTGCAAGCGCATCCTTTGCGGCAGCTGTGTATGCCCTCACAAGGCCTCCGGTCCCCAAAAGCGTTCCGCCGAAATATCTCGTCACAATTATCAGACAGTTATGTATCCCGGCCCGTGTGATAACTTCAAGTATCGGCTTTCCGGCAGTCCCGGATGGTTCGCCGTCATCACTGCAGCGCGTCGTTTCATTATTACTACCTATGACAAATGCATAACAGTTATGCCTTGCATCCCAATATTTTCTTCGCGCCGCCTCTATATACGAGGCTGCCTGTTCATCGCTTTCAACGCTGTATACTGCGGCAAGAAAGCGGGATTTTTTCTCTTCATAACAGCCCTCTCCGCCATTTCTGACCGTAATTAATCCTGTCATAAAAACCTCCTGTCAACTGTCCATAAGTATATCATATATCTTTATACAAATGTTAAGTTTTTGTTACATTCAGGCTTTTTTTCTTTATTTATTGGCAATAATTTGATATACTGAATTGAACGATTGTTGAAAGGACGGAATATATGAATTTCAGTAGTGACAGCATCAAGCAAAAACAGAAAATGCTCTCGTCCCACCGTATAAAAATGGGCACGAAAGCATTGGTATATACATTTAAATTTATCGTTATCCTGTTTGTATTCGGTGCAATTTCAGTCGGATGCATGGGAGCCGGAGCATTTACCGGTCTTATTGAGACAGCACCCGATATCACACTTAACGACGTTACGCCATCACAGTACAAGACCACGGTATATGATCATAAGGGTAACCAGACAGAGACTCTCGTCGCTTCCGGTGCCAACCGTATCTATGTGACGATAGATGAGATTCCGGAATGTCTGCAGAATGCATTTATCGCAATCGAGGACGAACGATTCTATGAGCATAACGGAATTGATGCGAAGGGTATCATGCGTGCCGTTTATCAGGGTGTTATAAGCGGTTTCAAGTCAACGCAGGGTGCCAGCACGATAACACAGCAGCTTATCAAGAACAGCGTGTTCTCCGGCGGTAACGAGAGCAGTCTTTCCGGCAAAATAAAGCGTAAGATTCAGGAGCAGTATCTGGCACTCAGGCTTGAGGAGAATGTAGACAACAAGAAACTCATCCTTGAGAATTATCTTAATACCATTAACCTCGGCAATAATAACCTCGGTGTGCAGTCTGCCGCGCGTAATTATTTTAATAAAGATGTATCAGAACTTACAATTTCGGAGAGTTCGGTAATTGCTGCCATTACGCAGAACCCGTCCAAATATAATCCGATAAGGCATCCGGACAAGAACGCAGAGCGCCGTAATACGGTCCTTAAATATATGTATGAACAGAAGCTGATCACTAAAGCCGAATATGATGAAGCTCTCGCTGATGATGTATATGCCCGCATCCAGAATATTCACAGCTCGGCTGCGGCAAGCAAGGCATATTCATATTATACCGATGCACTTGTGCAGGATGTTATGGAAGATCTGATGGCGCAGAAAGGATATACTTATACACAGGCTTATAACCTTGTATACCGTGGCGGACTCTCCATTTATTCATGTGAGGACTCCGAACTTCAGGATTATGCCGAAAGTGTTATAAATGACCCGAACATCTGGAATCAGTATGTATCTTATGCGATAACATATCGTTTTCAGGTGCGTGATCAGTTTGACAACCTGTCAAGTTACACAGAATCAAGCATGTTAAAATATCTTAAAGAAAAATACGGCTCTAATTTTGAGCTTATGTTTTCATCCACCGAGGACGCCGACAAATATGCCGAAGAATACAAAAATTATGTTCTTGAGCAGACCGGCGGTGAAATAATCAACGGAAGTGAGACAATTACTTACACAATGCAGCCGCAGACCTCACTTACGGTTATAGAGAACGGCACCGGCGAAGTAAGAGTTATCATCGGAGGCCGGGGTGACAAGACCGAAAGCCTCACGCTTAACCGTGCCACAAGTTCCGAGCGTCAGGCAGGTTCCACTATCAAGCCGCTTATCGTATACAGCCCGGCTCTTGATATATGCGGTTATTCGCTCGCAACCGTAATAGACGACGTTCCTTATTACTACAGCACCGGACAGATCATCAAAAACAGTGACGACAAATATAAGGGTTATGTAACTGTCAGACAGGCACTTGCCGAATCGCGAAACGTACCGGCAGTCAAAACACTTAACGACATAGGAATCTCAACCGGTATCTCGTATCTTAAGAATTACGGTATTACCACTCTTACGGATGCCGACAATTACCTCCCTATCGCGCTCGGTACCTGCAGCGTTACCAACCTCGAAATGACGGCGGCATATACCACATTCGCCAACAAGGGTGTTTATGTAAAACCTAAACTTTATACCAAGGTGCTCGACCATGATGGTAATGTAATCCTTGATAACACTGAAAACGAATCCACACAAGTTATAAGGGAATCGACTGCATGGCTTATGACCAGTGCACTGCACACGGTTGTTACAAGCGGTACACTCCGTAACCTGGGTTTCCCTACCGATATGTATGTAAGCGGTAAGTCCGGTACTTCACAGAATGACTTCGATAAGTGGGCTATTGGTTTTTCCGGCAACTATACCGTTGGCGTCTGGGCCGGTTACGACAGCAACAAGTCCTTCCCTAAGGAAGCAGGCTTCCCATATATGAGAATATGGAAGGAAGTCCTCGTGGAAGCCAACAAAGATGTTGACTGTTCCGAACCGCTTAAGCCGACCAGCATCTCCGCCGTTAAAGTCTGCAAGGACTCCGGTCTTCTTGCCGTTGACGGTCTGTGCGATTCCGACCCGCGCGGAAACAGGGTTGAGACAGAATATTTTGAATCCGGAACAGAACCTACAACAGCATGCAATGTTCATACCAAAGTGGATATCTGCGACACTTCAGGTGAAATTGCAGGAAATAACTGTCCGAGTTATTCCTCTGTGATACGTATCATTAAAGATTATTCAAGTTTCAACAAAAACTCTTTCACGATCGGCGATGAGAAATATGCAATTACCGAAGAATATCTGAACAAGAAATGCGAAGTGCATAATTAAAGAATAACAGACACAAATAAAAGAAACATTTCCTTATCGCCGCTATTGCTGCATTTGTAAGGAAATGTTTCTTACTATTTTCTGTCCTTGAAACGGTTTACCAGACTGGCAATCAGTATTGCCAGTGCCACACCGGCAACTGCCGATATGTATATAATTTTTCTCTTCATTTCTTATCCATCCGTTCTCTCAATTGCCGCAAGATACTTTGACATCCTGCCGGGCTTGTTTTTCATGGCTTTCTCAAAGTAATTACTTATGGATTTTGAATAATCACTTTTTTGAAGTTCCTCAGATTTCTTCCGTACAGCCTCAACCGTCCTAATGCATTGCTCATCACTTAATTGCTTAATATAACTTTCCTGTGTCATAAGCCACTCACAGCAGTTAAGATTATACTTGACAAAAGTATCCCTGTTAATCTGGGCAGAATACTCTTCATTATCGAATATGTCCAATGATTTATCAATAAATTCCTGCCATTCCCAATCTTCCGATATCAGTGAATAGTCAAATGCCCGGTGAAGAGGAATATCATAATCCTCATAATATTTCAACACTGCCTCGGCACAATCCTCTCTGGCAAGCAGCTCTCTCATTGCATTGTATCTCATACGCATTAATTCCATTCCGGCATCGTACTCACCTGTTGTACCAAGATAATTCAGTCTGCTGTTTACCACAAGTTCAACCAGTTCCCGTGTAGAGGCTTTGTTCAGTACTTTCTCCGGCACTGCGCATAACCGGCTCATATCTGTTATAACCGGAGTATGATACCATAAGTTGTCCTCTACCGGCTCTCTAAGTCTTCCGTTATCATCATACCAGTCACCCGGTTCGGAATAATATGGTTCATATTCCACTATTTCAATAGTCGGCGTTTCGATATCGGGAGCCTGTGCTCTGGTTGGTTTTTCCGTTGTCGTTTCCAATGCTTCACCTATTTGCACCCCATCATTCCACTTTGAACAACCTACGATCAATGATACGGCAAACAGTAAAATTATAACTATATTTGCTCTGAGCTTCATTAATACACCTTAAAATAAAAATAACACACAATGCCTCCGGCACTGCATGTCAGCTAACAATTATTATCTTATTAACCATTCAGTACCCTATATGTATCATAACATTTCATATATTATATGGTCAATGTAAATATTTGAACAGCAATACAGCAATAATCAGTTATAAAAAAAGAGCATCTACCATGCATGATGCACGATAAATGCTCTTAATATATGCTATTTTAACTGGCGGAAAAGTTCAAGATCCTCTTCACACAATTTGACATTCGTACTGATGCGGCGGCCGTCCGGAGCCGTTATCGTAATATCGACTATCGTGCCGTCATTCATCATTCCGTTGCCCGCTGCCTGAATAAAAGCCGGAAACTTCGGATGTCTTGCGGTGAATTTTTCCCATAAGCCCTTAAGCTTAAATAATGACGCCGGGTTCATTACTCTATTACCCTGATCCAGCCCTTAGGAGCCTCGATGCGTCCCATCTGGATTCCTGTAAGTGTATCGTAAAGTTTCTTGGTAACAGGTCCCATGCTCTCCATTCCGCTCGGAAGTGCGATTTCCTTACCGTGGTCAACGATCTTGCCGATAGGTGAGATAACCGCTGCCGTTCCGCAAAGACCAGCCTCTGCGAAATCCTTAACCTCTGAGAAAAGAACTTCTCTCTCCTCAACCTTAAGTCCGAGGTACTCGCTTGCAACATATACAAGTGAACGACGGGTAATTGACGGAAGGATACTTGATGACTTAGGTACTACAACCGTATTGTCCTTGGTAACGAAGATGAAGTTAGCTCCTCCGGTCTCCTCAACCTTGGTTCTTGTAGCCGGGTCAAGGTATAAGTTCTCATCATAGCCTTCCTTATGTGCAGTAACAATTGCATGAAGACTCATCGCATAATTAAGTCCTGCTTTGATATGGCCTGTTCCGTGAGGTGCCGCACGGTCAAAATCAGAAACCTTGATTGTAATAGGCTTAGCGCCGCCCTTAAAGTACGGTCCTACAGGTGTGGTAAATACTCTGAACTGGTATTCATCCGCCGGCTTAACTCCAATTACCGCGTTAGTTCCGAACATATACGGGCGAATATATAATGTAGCACCTGTTCCGTAAGGAGGAACATATGCATCGTTGGCTTTAACTGTTGCTTCTACTGCTGCAACAAATTTGTCTTTAGGGTATATAGGCATCTCAAGACGTGCTGCTGACTGCTCAAGTCTCTCACCGTTGAGATCCGGTCTGAAAATGACAATCTGTCCCTTCTCGGTCGTATAGGCCTTAAGTCCTTCAAATACTGTCTGGGCATACTGTAAAACTCCGGCACACTCGCTGATGGTAACTGTATCATCCTCGATAAGCGCTCCTTCATCCCATGCTCCATTCTTATAATTCGATACAAATCTCTTATCAGTCTTAACATATCCAAAACCAAGATTTGACCAGTCAATGTTCTTCTTTTCCATGAGAATCTTTCCTTTCTTATCTTCAGCTGCTGCCAATTTCTAAGGCACTGAATTTCTTTAGTTTCTATCGTACTACAATTACTGCCCGATTTCCAGCATTTTTTGAATATTTATACTATTTATGCTATTTTTTCATCCTCGGATTCACTAGCAGCGACGCAATGTAACCGAATATCAACGCTCCGCTTATTCCTGCGGCTCCGGCTTTGAAACCGCCGAGGAAGATTCCCAAGAAGCCCTGCATGTCGACTGCTTCCTTCACACCTTTAAAAAGAACGTTTCCGAAACCGAGTAACGGCACATTCGCTCCCGCTCCCGCCCATTCGGAAAACGGTTCATACAAGCCTATTGCCGAGATGACGGCACCGGTACATACCAACAGCACCATTATCCTTCCCGGCATGAGCTTTGTTTTTTCCATTAACAGCTGCACCAACGCACATATCGCACCGCCTGTTACAAATGCCAGAACATAGTCCATTACTCTTCTCCCCCTCTGTCAATTCTCTCGATAACTACCGCATGTGCAATGCCCGGCACTGTCTTGCCCTCGTTGAAGCTGATAGTGGACAGAAGTGCACCTGTCGGCACAAATAATACCCTGCTGTATTCGCCTTCCCTGATGCGCCTTAATATCTGCGCCGAAAGTGTTGCGGCACTGCACCCGCATCCGCTTCCTCCCGCATGCGTGTCCTGTGTACCGGCATCATAAATTTCCACTCCGCAGTCATGATGTACCTTGCTTATATCAAATCCGCGCTTGTCCATAAGGTCAATAAGGATGGTCTGTCCCACACTTCCCAAATCTCCGGTATAGATTGCATCATAGTCTTCCGGCCTGCGCTCAAAATCCATCAGATGATTATATATTACATCGCATGCCGCCGGAGCCATCGCGGCTCCCATATTGAACGAATCCTGTATTCCGTAATCCACAATTCTGCCTGTCGTTATTCCGCTGACACATATGTCTGACTCTCCGGATGCTGACAAGATCACTCCCCCGGCCCCTGTCACCGTCCATGTCGCACAAAGCGGTCTCTGATTACCATAATCTAACGGGAACCTGAATTGTTTCTCAGCACTACCGAAATGACTCGATGTCATGGCTATCACATTGTCGGCATATCCGGCGGAAACGGTCATGGCTGCTAAAGATAACGCTTCACCCATTGTGGAGCACGCACCGTACAGCCCGAATATAGGCACCTCAAACCCGGATATTCCGAATGATGTCGCGATCAGCTGACCCAGCAGGTCACCCGCGAAAAAATATCTGATTTCTTTTGCCTGAAGTCCGCTCTTAATAAGAAGTTCTTCCACAAGCTGCCGCTGCATTTCGCTTTCAGCTTCCTCCCATGTATTTTGGCCTGCCATCGGGTCATCGATGACCCGGTCAAAATACTCCCCCAACGGTCCCTCGCCCTCTTTTTGACCGACAACCGATGCCGAAGCACTTATAAGCGGTTTGTTGTCAAATTCTATACTGCATTTCCCAATTTTCCCCATACAAAAACATCCTTTACATAATTTTAGTCATATTATGCAAAGGATGTTGTTATTTTATTCATATCTGACTGTATATTCAGTAACATTCTTAATCGTCTCGCCATCTATCTGCAGCGCACATGGTCTGTCGAAAACTACCCTGACTTCATGCCCCGTCCGTATGTCAACCATGTCAGTATATTTCGTGTGTTCTCCGGAAAAAATCTTAGCGAAACGAATGAGTGTCTTAAGCCGGCCTGTTCCGTGTATAACAACACTGGTAACTGTATGCTGTGAATTATTGCGATCCTGTTCCGGCGCAACCTTCATTCCTCCACCGTAATATCTTCCGAACATCGTCGGCGCGAGCCACACTTTATCGTAATGTCTTGTCTCGCCATCTACCGTAATGTCTGCTCCATATGGTTTAAACCCGAAAAGGCATCCCTTAACGGCGATTGCCGAGTAATTAATATCCTGCCTGCCCGCCGCACGCTGCCTGTCACCTTCTTCACAGCAATATCCGTCTATTCCGAATCCTATTCCGTTAATAAACCTATAAGTTACACCACTGACCGTAACCGTCGGAAGGTTTCTTATATAGTCATTCAGCCTTATTCTGTATAATGAATTATCCGGATCAACGTCATGTTTAAAATCATTACCGGTTCCCGCAGGATAGAAAAAAATATCTCCGAGAATTCTAAGATTCGTTGAATCATTAATAAAACGGTTAAGAGTCCCATCGCCTCCAACTATGTATACAATATCTTCCGGTTGTATTCTATCAATGACAGATACATAATCATCAATATCAGTTACCGCATATATCTCAACGTCCTGTCCGTCAAGTGTCTTCTTAATCAATTGAAGATCTTCCGCGGCCTTACCGTTTCTGGCGCTTGGATTATAAAAAAGATAATTCATTTCTTACCTCCTGTCTTCAAATGTTCTTCCATCATATTTCTGACAAGTTCTGATATCTCGCCGGTCTTCATATGCTCTATCCTATTATATGGTATAACGTCAATAATATCCATGACGACCTTGGTTCTTCTGAGCGGAAAATTCTTACGGATATTCTCCGTTCCTCTTATCACAGATACCACAATAGGGCATTTGGCCCATAATGCAATTTTAAAACAACCATTGTGAAAATCAAGCAGATTCCCGCCTGTATTACGCGTTCCCTCGGGGTAAACACCTATACAGGACTGTCCCGAGCTTATCATCCGGGCAGCTTTCATAACCGACTCTGCACCGTTACGCATATTTTTCCGCTCAAGCGGTATGTATCTGCATCTGACCATATATCTGCGTATAAACGGAATTCTAAAATTGGCGCGTTTGCTGATAAAAGCCATGGGCTGCAGCTTCATCTCTCCGCATTGTATAATCGGATCGTAATTCGACCTGTGATTGGAGACAAAAAGAAATCTCTCCTTGCGCGGAATCTTATCCCTGCCATTTACAATCACCCTTGCGCCGGAAATAAATCCGGCAAATTCAAGCATAAGTCCGAATAATGTCGTATAAAATCTGCTTGTTCCGGCATATTCTTTATTGATATTGACCGGTATTGATATAATCACACATATTATTCCAAAAAGAATAAATAATGCTGCCCAGCATATCAGAAAAGAAACAATAAACACCACAATATACTTATACGGTGCGGGATTATCAAAAACATGCATAAAAGCCGTATAATAATATGACAATGCTATACTTATTACCGTTATTATAATATCTATCATTTGAATTATTCCTTATTTCTCAATAGATATCTATTGTAGCATTTTATTACAATAAATTCAATATTTTTCACTGAATAGTTTTCTCAGCGTTATATTTATCAAACATCATTACAGGTCTGTATGAAAGCTTTGCCTGTCTTATTCCTTCAAGTCCGATATCATCTTCCCTATTGACATACTTAAAGCCCGAAATTGAATTTGCAGCAAACTGCTGGTTAATTGCCTGATAAAGTCCCGGAATGTCCTCATCCGCTTTCTCAAAATGTGTTACAAATGTATCTTCCGAAATCGCCTCACCAATTGTAAAAGCCGATACCTTACCGTCAATTCTTATCAGACCGCCAATCAGATTAAACTTATCATAATTATCCAGAACATTGTCTATAATATCAAGTTCTTCTCTGTATTCTTCTATGTCTCCGCCTTTTCTGACTGCCCATTCTTCTTTCATACGGCGGCATTCCTCTATGTTATCATTAGTAATTTCCTCATACGAAAATGCATAAGTATTTAAGAATTTATTAAGATGATTTTTCTTGCCGTGATATTTGGAACCGGAAAGTCTTATAAGATCATCAACTTCATATATATAATCACTGTATTCCCTGTCATACCAGTATCTTAACTGTCCGACCATTTCCCTTTCAAGTCTTAATACCATATTCTCTGACATATTGGTAAGCACCATACGACATCCGTTATCCACCGCATCCTGCTCAAGCTTCATAACAAGTTTCGCCGGCTCTTCTATAAATTCCACAATCGAATAATATGCGTTTCCATCATCAATAAGTCTGTATACCAGCACATCATCAATAACCGCAAACATAAGCTTATCCGTGTCATTCCAGAAAAAAATATTTACCATCGCATATTCGCAGTTGCGTGTATGTGCAAGCATTGTATGCTTTCTTAATGTTTCCATATCACTAAGGTTTATTTTGTTAAATTCCATATCATTTACCTGTCCGAATATGTTAGTACGGTATCAATCCGTATATCGCATCCGGCGCTGCCGAATGTTTTACGCAGACAAGCGCGTCCGGCAGATTCGGAGTTATGCCATCATCTGCTTTGATTTCCGCAATAACATATCCTGTCACACTTTCATTAAATATATTCTTTACATTACTTCTTATTCCCGCCGGAACATGTACATCAAATCCAAGTTCTTCATAATATGATACAAGTTCCTCTTCGCCCGGAATAAGGAAAAAATATCCGGCATCAAAATGATCAATAAAATATCTGATAAGAGCTGACATATATCCACGATTTCTGTAATCTGCATCAGTTGCCAGCGCATACAAATAATAATTATTATCAATTGTGGGAAGTGCATACAGCACCGATACTATTATGCCTGACTTTCTGACAACATATGTCTGTGCGTCATTCAATACTTTGGACATAAATAATTCTATTATTTCCTTATTGTCTCCAAAAGCCTCGCACCACAGCTCTTCAAGCCGTCCGATATCATCTTCCTTTGCTCTGTCTATTATCATAGCTGCCTCTTGAATGTGTTAAATCATCTTTTAATTATGTATTTTATCTGTCCACTATGTAATTATCACACATTCCGTTTTTAATGTCAATGTACCAAAACCAGCCCGATTAAAATCGCTGAGACCATGAGGTTTCAGCGATTTCTCGGTGTAACGGTTTCTGCAGGTTACCACCATCCGAGGCAGGTACCGAGCCAGTATATAAATCCAAGCACAGAACTTGACAGGATGCCATACAGAATAACAGGTCCCGCTATCGTAAATATTTTGGCTCCGACACCGAATACCTGTCCTTCTTTTTTAAATTCGATTGCGGCTGCAGCAACCGAATTGGCAAATCCCGTAATAGGAACCAGCAGCCCTGCACCGGCAAATTTGGTAATCTTAGGATATAGTCCCGTAGCCGTAAGCAAAACAGAAATAAATATAAGTATCAGCGAGCACCATGTCGATGCACTCGTCTTATCAAGATGCCAGTAAAATATTGCTATATTATAAATAATCTGTCCCAGCACGCATACACATCCTCCCACTGCAAAAGCTTTTACCATCTGCATAACAACACTGTGTGTAGGCGTTACTTTTTCAACATATCTGTTGTATTGTTTTTTGTCATTTTCATCCATAAAAAAGCCCTCCTGCTATAATATCTGTCTTAGTGATATTATTAGCGAAGAGAGCTATAATATGCGGCTATTTAAGTAATTTAAGCCTGATGTGTTCCGCACATCCGAGAATAAACTCACTGTTAGTGGGCTTGTCCTTCTTATTCGGCAGAAAAGGAACTTCAATATTATCATTGCGTTCCCACGTTGCCGTTATGATATATCTTATATTACGTTCCACATTAGTAGATGATGTTCCGTATTCTTCCGCAACCGCCGGATATATTGTCTTCGTAATTGACAGATCACTGTCAGGTTCACCGACCGTCTTTTCGATTGCATCACGCAGGTATTTGTATCCAACCATCTTAATAGGCATACCAATCGATCTTAAAAGTTCCGATATTTCAAGATCCAGGCTTTTCGCTTCATCTTCGCGGACCGTTGCATCATTCTCATGTCCGGTGCCTGTCCTGATATGTCTTATTCTCTTAATGAGCGCCTCACCGTCAAACGGTTTCATCATAAAATAAGTCGCACCGTTATTAAGTGCCTCACTTACTATATCCTCACGGCCTGCCGCAGACAGAACAATATATTCCGGGTGATAATCCTTCATATCCTGACTATTCTTGATTCTCATCATAACGCCCATACCATCAAGCTTAGGCATTACAAGATCAAGCAGTACCACATCCGGCCTGTCCGCTTTAATCAATTCGACTGCGCTTTCTCCGTCGGATGCTTCTCCGACGATTGTAAAGTCTTCCTCATCCGCTAATGTATCATGTATCATCTCTCTTATGATATCGTTGTCATCCACAATAGCTATTTTAATTAAATCTGCCAAACCCATAACTCCTTTCATCCTTAAGTATTATGTCATTCCTCAGGGCAGAGGTAATTCTTTATTATGTTCATGATCGTGTGATAATTGCCGCCGACTTCTTCCACCGTCTGCCTGACACCGGTCATATCACCGGCTCTTAATTTCTCACATGCATCATAAATATTCGGAAACATCCTGCGGAATCCGAGATTCCCAACAACGCCTTTAAGTGAATGGCAGTGTTCAAATGCTTCCTCACAATCGCCTTTATCGAGTGCTTCGATTAACATCTCATAGTTATTATCCGCATAAAAAAGTCTGAGATACTTGGCATATCTGTCTTCCTTACCGCAGAAACGGGCTATTGCACTGTCAACATCAACATCAGCGTTCTTCAATTCGTCCTTCCAATTTGTCATATATCCACCTTACGTTTCTAAATCTTTGTACACATATAAGTATATAACAAATTATAAGAGTTTAACAATATTTCTCTATCGCTAATCTACGACAAAAGTCTATATAATATTGAATACAATGCATCCGAACTCATAGGCTTGGTTATATGATCATTCATGCCACAATCATATGTCGCATCTATATCTTCTTTGAACGCATTGGCAGTCATTGCCACTATAGGCACATTGAGCGCGTAATCGGTCTTAAGATTTCTTATTGCTCTTGTCGCATCATAACCGTTCATAACCGGCATCCTCACATCCATAAGTATAAGGTCGTATACGGCTCCGCCTGCAATCAGGTCATATGCTTCCTGTCCGTTGGATGCCGTGTCACATTGGGCATTTGCATCCTCAAGATAATCTACCGCTATATCGGCATTAATATCATTGTCATCCACAACAAGTATTCTCCGGCCGGTAAAATCATACTGTACGATGTCATTGCCGGTGTTCTTGTCTGAGCCCGGTTCAAGAATTTTCTGCTCAATTTTCTTAATGTCCGACAGAAAAACCGGTTCCGTAACGTATGCTTTCATCCCTGCCTTGTATAAATCATCGTCAAAATATGACTCGTCATAAGTTCCCGCCACAACCACAGGACGGCCTCCGTTACACATCATTGTGCTCTTGATTCTGGAAATTAAATCGTCGCTTAAGTTATTGAAATGTATGATTTCAAAACGTTCCTTAGATTTATTGATATCAACATCCAATGCCTTATCTATATACTTAAAAGGGATTGATATCGTGAATTTGCTTCCGACGTTCTTCTCGCTTTCAATGTCAATCCGGCCACCAAGCATCTGGACATATTTACCAGTAATGGGCATCCCCAGGCCTGTGCCTTCCGTCACTGCAGTCGTCTTATTATATTCACGTTCAAACGGCTGAAAAATCCTGTTGCAGAATTCCTTGCTCATACCGCATCCATTATCTTCCACCTTAAAAATATAATTTGCCGTGCCAGCCGATATCTCCTGCTGCTCTATTGTAAGCCTGACTTTTCCGCCGCTTTGGGTGTATTTAATAGCATTACCTATTACATTGGTAAGTATCTGATCAAGCTTAAGCCTGTCACCAACAAGTTCCTCATGCGTCACTCCGACTGCCCCGGCTGAGAATTCAAGTTTCTTATCTCCTGCCTGCTGCTGCAGAATTGCTATAATTCCGTGCACAAGCTGCGGAAGGGAAAAAGTCTCTTCATTGACCGTCATTTTGCCGCTTTCGATGTATGACATATCAAGAACATCATTTATAAGGTTCAGAAGATATTTGGCTGCTGTATCTATTCTTGTAAGGCATGCCTTTACCCTTCCCACATCATCAATGTGATTCAGCGCAATATCAGTCATTCCCATAACCGCATTCATTGGCGTCCTCAAATCATGAGAAATATTTGAAAGGAATTCCGATTTGGCTTTACTGGCCTGTTCCGCCTTTGCAAGCGCCTCTTTCAGTTCTTTTTTATGTCTGAGTTCGGTAGATCTTTCATCATGAATATCTTTATATGCCATTATAATCTGTTTGACATATCCGCCTTTAAAGTGGATGGCCTGAACATCAACCCTTACCCATCTGTATCCGTTGTCAAATCTGCGCATAAACTCACAGTGCATTGACTGTCCTTCTTCATGCAGCGAACGTCTGATATTATCTATATCAATAAATCGCATAACACGCTCTTTGTCTTCATCAAGCACATATTCGCTTATGTATCTGCGCATGACCGGTTCGTAATAATTATCTGTAACGAGAAGGTCGTGAACTGCGCCGTCCTCTCTCGCCGGAGAAATGGTGCCCTCAACCAGATCGCAGTAATATATTCCAAAATAAGCGTCTCCGAGCGCATAAAGAATATTTTTCAACATTGTTGTCTGGTCGTCCAACAGACTTATTCTCGCACGGTTGGCTGCACGTTCATCAATATTTCTAACAAGAAGAAGTTTGCGTCCGCCCTCCGGCAGATTAACATATGTCGAGAATCCATTCAGATAATGGACCATTCCGCGGCCGTCCTCAGCCCTGTATTCACGTTCAACAAAACCTTTACGCCCCGGCACTGCTTCGTCAAGAAGGGATTCAAAAATATAATAATCCTCCTCATAGACAAGCCTCTTCATCATAACAATAAAATCGCTGAAGCGTCCCGTCCCACACGGAAGCAGTGTATGATCATCACTGTACAGACAATTATAACTGTCATTTTCTTCATCTATGATTATATTGAGAATATAAATCTTTGACACGGCGGTTGAATTGATAATGGAAGCTGTATCCTTCTCAATCTGTTCATTGCATTCCTTGATGGCGTATATTACGTATGGGCTTTCCTCCGAATAATTCTTATCCGGTGTAACCACAAGCTTTAGCCATCTTCCGTCCCATTCTCTGTAATAAGCTTCCATCGGCTCACGGCTCTTCTTCAGATGTTCCCTGATATTGCTGATAGATGGTTCTGCTTCGCCGGCTTTGATGTATTTGAGTTCAAAGCCATTCCTGATATAGTTCTTCTCCAGTTCCTCAAAGTTGATAAAATTGTCTACAAACCGTGTCCTGTCAAAATTCATAAGTATTATTTCATAGGAACACGTAACGATATTAACTCTGTAGATAACCTGATAGGATTCCGCAAGCGACGTAATGATATCATTGCTTCTGCCAAGTCTCTGTTCTTCTTCAAGTTCATGTTCATACTTAACTATTCCCAATAAAAAAGTTCGTTCTTTAACTTCCGGATTCTTTATCTCAACCACTCTTGCAGACATATATCTGTCATCAACTGTCTTATATGCTATTTCAGCTGTGGTGTTATTGTCCAGTGTTCTCTTAAGTCCTGCAAGTGACATATATTTCTCAACTCTGATTCTGTCAATATCACATACAAAAGTGTCACAATATGTCCTAAGTCCGTCTTCATACCCTTTATCCGGCTCAGCCATTGAATCATATCGGGCCGGCATATACATAACAGTTAACGTGTCACTTTCAGCACCGATTACAAATAATGCATTATACCGGCCGCACAATGCTTCCATAATAGCATCCTTCTGTTTGCTGTCCATATCATATATACGTTTTCTGTTAACTCTACCGTCTTCGATATCAAATATTCTGTCCACTTTTAACAGAACCTCCTCGTATGCACCCTGTATACAGAAGATTATATCCTATTAATTCAGTATAATCAATCACTTTTATCTTATTTTGTCGAAAATACGCATATCATTTATAAAAACAAAAATAAAAGAAACTGCCCAGGCTTTTACCGGCTGCAAGAACTATTATCAATATGCATAATCCTGTTGTAAGTCCGGTTCTTCTTATAAATACGGGCACGCCTTTTACCGTCTCTGCGAGCGACATAAGAAAACAACCTGTAAATATTCCGGCAGCCAGACCGAATACTGCCATCATTCCTCCCCATATTTTAAGTCCAGGACTGAATACGAATAATATATTGCCAAGAATAGCCCCCGCCATGATAAGACTTTCGTATAATCTTATTCTGTCTGCCGTATTGGTATATTGAGCAAATCTTGTCACAACACCAACGGAAGTAACCACGGCAAAATATCCGCCTGCGGTTACCGCTCCAGCGCCCAGTCCAAACATCACAATTATTAAAATGTCATTTAACATCTTGTTCTTTAGCCTCCCTGGCGCTTTCATTGATAATTGCCGTATTCGCATCATCTTCATATAAGCGCATCTCAACCTCCAGAGGCGTCGGATCTTTCTCATATTTTCTGCGTCCTATATGGTTGTAGAAAATAATTATTCCGGCTCCGAGTCCTATGCAGTATGACGACTGTAAAACCCACAGCCAATTATTATCTCCGGTAACAAATGTACACACCGATTCCATGACAGAGTTTATATCTACGTCATTTCCATATGCAATTATTGCAAACGCACCTCCGCAGAACACAATAAGTCCGATAAATACAATTTTGACATATTCAAAAAGTCTGCTGCGTTTTTGTGGTTTCTTATATGATATAATAAAATCTGATTCGCCTACACTGTTTATTTCCACATCCGCAACTTCCTTCTTAATAAGCTCTATTACCTTCATTATTGAAAAAACATACCGTCTGCTTCTGACATCCGGTACATTTGCCAATGTAATTGCTTTGACTCTTGCAGTAATGTGTGCATCCTCACACCACACCGAGGCGCAGTCGCCAATGGATACGCGCGCAGTATTGACCTGCGTATTTTTGGGAAAGCTTATATATACTGTTTCATTCATAATAACCTCGCATCATTTTAGTTATTATATTTTCTGCAAAGGTCTTTCTTTTATTCACAAATCAATATTTTTCCGCATACGCATAAGAATTTTCTTTTCAAGACGCGACACCTGTACCTGCGAAATTCCAAGTTTGTCTGCAACCTGTGTCTGTGTACAGTCCTCATAATACCTCATTCTGATAAGGCATCTCTCTGTCTCATCAAGAGAATCTATCATCTGCTCAAGCATCATATGGTTTAACAGTTTCTCACTCGCCGGTACCTCGGATACTGCAGCAAGTTTATCAACGATATACACTTGTGCGCCGTCGCTTTGATACGCGGTCTTATATATTGATTCTACTTCCTTGCCCGCAGTAGTCGCGACAGCTATATCTTCCACCGGAATTCCTGTAAATTCGGAAATTTCCCCGGCTGTAGGCTCGCGGCCGTTTGTCTTGGCAAGTTGTTCTGAGGCTTTTCTTATTTTCCAGCCGTTTTCTTTTATTGAGCGTGATATTTTGATCATTCCATCGTCACGGATGAACCGCTTAATCTCCCCGCTTATCATTGGCACGGCATAGGTACTCAGCATAACAGGCTGCCCAAGATCAAACTTGTCAATCGCTTTGATAAGTCCAATCGTACCTATCTGCGTAATATCCTCCATATCATATCCACGGCCCGCAAAACGTTTTGCAATGCTGTAGACAAGCCCCATATTTTCCATCACCAGCACATCCCTGGCTTCTTTGTTGCCCTGATGTGCAAGTTCTATAAGCTCTTTGGTATGATTCATAATCACACCTCCGCTTATTCTGTTTCCTGTCCTATCCTTTTAAACATGGTTACTCTGGTCCCACGCCCCGGCTCGGACCATACTTCCAGTCCGTCCATAAATACATCCATAAATGTAAATCCCATTCCGGAACGTTCATCGTCCTCTCCGGTTGTAAACATAGGCTCCATGGCTTTTTTGACATTATCTATGCCGCGTCCACTATCTTCTATGATAACCTTAAGCGTCTTCTCCTCTATTTCAGCAGTTAAAGTTATCAGACCGCCCTTCTTGTTATATCCATGTATCACCGAATTGGTTACCGCCTCTGAAACAGCGGTTTTTATGTCGTTAATCTCCTCAAGTGTCGGGTCAAGCCTCGTTGCAAAGGCTGCCACACACACTCTGGCAAATCCTTCATTCTCGGAAACGGCATCGAATTCAATTTTAATTCTGTCCATTGTTAATCCTCCTCATTTACTATCATGTCTATTTTACTGTTTCTCTCGGTTATGCTGTTAAGTCCGAACAATCCGAAAATTCTCTGCATCCTGCAGTTAAGATTGCTGACAAAAATCTCTCCACCCATCGGGCGGATTTTCTTATATCTTCCCATTATGAGTCCGATTCCCGAACTGTCCATAAAACTGACATTTTTGAAATCAAAAGCAATATTCTTAATGCCTTTGTTATCGATGTTCATATCAATTTCACTTCTGATTGCCTCCGTGACATGATGATCCAGATCACATGAGAGCTTTACAATAATAAGATTTTTTCTGGCTATACACATACTGTCCATTATAATTCTCCCTTCATTATATTATATTGCAATATTACTAAAAAAAAGCGGAGCAGTTAATATATAATTAATTGCTCCGCCACTTATTGAAAGTGTGGTTTATTCTTCTGTACGCGAATCAACATATTCCTTAAGCTGTTTGGCAAATGTTGTATTACCAAACTTTGAATTGACCACATCAACGTATTTCTGTGCATTTTCGAGGTCATTAAGTTCAAAATACGACATTGCAAGATAATACGGTGTTTCGACTGACTTATTGTCAAGTTCGTAAGCCTTCTCAAGGTATTTGGCCGCATCCACATAGTTCTTCTGGTTATATGCATTAAGTCCTGCCATATAAAACGTTCTTGCACCGCCATTACACTTATCTTCAAGCGTTGTATATAAATCCTTCGCTGTCTGGGTTGGAAGCTGCGTTACGTCTATATCGGCTAATGCAAGTGCTGCTTTATCAACATCATTGGCAAGGTACTCGCTTACCGCTTCAACCAGTTTGGCATACAATGCTGTTTCTCCGGAATCGCCCTTATATTGTTCGAGTTCCTTATTGGCTGCATCCAATTGCGAGGTCAGTTCCTCGTTCTGCTTCTCCAATGTAGTTATCTCTACCGAGTATCCCGAAAGCTGCTCACTGTATTTCTTGATAGTGTCATTATTCTCGTGCTGCGAACTCTGGAGTTTGGCAGGTACGATAAGGAACCATATAAGCGCGGCTCCTATAACGACTCCGAGCAGGATATATACAACCGTAAACACGCCGCTTGACGGCTCTTTATATGAATTGCGCGGCAATATGACATCATTACCCGAAAGAGGTTTTCTCTTTGAATTTCTGTAATATTCTTCATTGCCGTCCGCCGGCTGCGTCTGGGATGCGCCGTTGATCTCATCAATATATTTAAGAGCCAGCGTATTGTTGCGGTCAATCTTAAGAACTCTGTGCAATACTTTAAGTGCTCTCTCGTCTTCATTACGTTTCATATATATAAGTGCAAGAAGAAGATTGGCTCTTATAAATTTCGGATATGTGGCAGCAACTTTCTTAAGCTGTATGAGTGCAACATCATCGCCGCCCTCTTTTGCCTTGGCAAGCGCAATATTATACCTCTTGGCCGCCTGATTTATAAGTTCGAGCTTATTGGGATTGGATTTAACCTTACGGATATATACCTCCGCCACATTGCGATCCTGTTTAAGATTAAGGCTTATGACCCACTCTGACAAAGCCATTGCAAGTTCGCCCATCTCATAATAGACAAGGCCTAACAGATTGCGTGCCTTAATGTTCTTCTTATTAAGACTGAGGCTGGTCTTTAGCGCTGTTACCGCGCCGGTAAGGTCCCTGACCCTCGCTTTCTCAAGTCCCTGATTATAATATGAATTGGATGCTTTAACTACAATCTTGTACACGGAAACATCCGCTCCGCACTTAAGACAGTAATCCTCATCCGACAATACGCTGTTACATTTATAACATCTCATCGTGTAACTCCAATCTATTGCTTATCCGTGATTTCTCTGACTATCTTATCAATGACTGCCGTGACATCCGTGGTGTCATTGTTATAAATGGCATCTTCTGCTTCATCCACCTCAAGGCTTGGCTGGAACTTCTTAATCTCTTCATCAAAATCTATCATATATTATTCCTCCTTGTATATCGGATAATTTCTCCTGCAAAATACAGCGAACCCACTGCAAATACATTCTTTCCGGCTTTGATTTTCTTAAAAGCAAGATCACATCCGTCCGCAATGTTCTCTGCCTCAATAACGGGCATCCCGCCACGCCTGAAACATTCTCCTATCGTATGCACATCAAGGCCTCTCCTGTCTTCAAGCTGAATGGCAATACATTGGTCAAAAAGATTGCTTTTGCATATGCTGTCAATCATGCCTTCATAATGCTTGTCCTTCACCGCAGAGAAAAATACAACATTTCCGCCCTCCGGCTCAAGCATTCTCACAGAATCAAGAAACTGTACGATTCCATCATCATTATGTGCTCCGTCAATGATAAATCCGTCCGTTATGCGCTGCATACGACCCATCCAGAATGCCTTTAACAGGCCCCTTCTTATCACACCGGTATCGGTTATTCCCAATACATTGGCTGCAGTAACCGCAAGTGAAGCATTCTCCGGCTGATAATGCGCAGGAGAATTTATCTCAAAGCACTCATTACAATAATACATATTATCCAATGAAAAATCAATCTTTTTATCATCAGCATATATTATATTTATGTTCTTTTTATTTATCTCATATGATATTGCTTTGTGTCTGCGTACAGTGTCCGCTATAACTTCAGCCACGTCATTGCGGTCCCGCATCCAGACAACCGGAACATCAGGCTTAATAATTCCGGCTTTCTCTGCGGCAATCTCCGCATAAGTACTGCCAAGATATTCCATATGGTCAAGGCCGATAGAAGTAATTACACATACAGCAGGTTTCCTGATTATGTTGGTTGCATCCAGCCTTCCGCCAAGTCCCGTCTCAAGTATTATATAATCCGGTGACTTACCCGCAAAATATTTCATTGCCATTCCAAAAAGGAACTCAAAAAAAGACGGATGCTCGTTCATCTTTTCAGCTGCTGTCCTGGTTACCGCAAAAATCTTCTCAAATTCTTCATCCGAAATCATTGTATCATTATATACAATTCGTTCATTTATGTCCACCAGATGCGGTGAAGTAAAAAGTCCGACATTATAACCGGATTCCCTCAGTATACTGTTAAGATATTCACATACCGAGCCCTTGCCGTTGGTTCCGGCCACATGTATTATCTTTGAATCCGGACATGACGCACCCAGTTCCTTAATGAAATTCTCCGTATTGGCAAGTGATGTTTTCCGTGAGAACTTCGGTATATCATATATGTATTGGATTTCTCTGTTCATCTTAATCTCCCGTGTATAGATTCTATATAAAAAAATACTACATATCAAGTAATAAAAAACGCAAAAGAAGACATCTTTCGCCCTATAACGCGTATACGATGTCTTCCCGTTATTACATACAGCCTCTTCCGCAGCAGCATCCGCTGCAAAGCATTTCAAGGCACAACAGTCTCATACAGCACGAACCTGCGCTTCCGCTGCCTGTATCATAGGCATTTCCCATGTTCTGATACCATGTTCCGCCATTCTCCAGCTGGGAAAGGAGGTTAATATATTCCTGATTGCCCGGTTCCAGATTAACCGCCTGTCTGGCATCTTCTCTTGCATTAATGATATTTCCCATTCCGTAATTAGCATACGCATGTACATAATACCATCTCGCATTATGCTCTGACAACGGCATTCCGTCAAGCACATTCATAGCTTCGGCATATCTGCCGTTATTAATATAATTGATAGCGGCATTGATTCTCGGTCCGTCATTGGAATATGTTCCTCCGTAGCCCTGGCCGAATCCGCCAAATCCACCGTAACCATATCCGCCGTATGTGCCTCCTCCGGCACCCTGTCCCGATCCTGCTCTGTTATTACCATAAGAACCCTCACCATGTTCCCGTTCAAACATGATCTGGTTATATGCTTCCTGTATTTCTTTAAATTTCTCCTCTGCCTGGGCCTTATTGGGATTATTGACATTGGCATCCGGATGATATATCCTGCTAAGCTTTCTGTATGCTTTCTTAATCTCATCCGCGCTTGCATCCCTTGATACGCCAAGCACTGAATACGGGTCTGTCATGCTATTTCCTCTCCTCGGAACCGGTCCCATGCCTGCGGCTGCAGACCTTATTGAATCCTGACCAGATTCCGGAATAAATTATATTTCTAATTATATCAGCATTGTCAAGCACCGGCAGTGCTTCAAATGCTTTCGCCGCTTCCGAAGCATATGCTATCTCAATTTGCCTGACATCATCCTCCAGACCGGGGTTTTCAGACACCCCGGCAAAAGGATTATAGTTATCTTTACGGATATCCCGCTCCAGATCATCAAACGCATCCATAATATATATATATTTGCCCAGATAAAAGCCCATGCGCCTAAGGCCTTCACTCCATTCGTCCTGCCTGTAATCAAATATCTCGGCAAGCATTCTTCCTGAAGGCCCGGCTGCAATATCAGGGGACTCCGTCTTCATATTCTCGCACTCTTTCTGCTCTGCAATATACGTCTCTATGGCTTTCGCCTGCCTCGGATAGAGGCTTTTTGCTTTATTAAATGCTGATTTAATAATCTCCGAGAAGGCATTAGATTTGATTTTTCTCTCATCCTCCCAGTCATCTTTCAGCTTATAATACGTCAGCATAATATTAACTGCCGCGGCATAATCGGTATACTCATTATACAATGCCTCATGTTTCCTGACGGGATGCGGGATGCACCGGTGCATTGCCGGAACAGTACTATCCTCATAAAGAGCAGAAAGAACTATCGCCATAAATGTCATATCATATGTGAGTGTCATCCTCCCCGGCAAACCGTAATGTTCTCCAAGGCTATGGCACACGCCGCAATAGAAAGCCCTGTACCGGCGGTAATCCTTGATCTTCAGTTCATCCTTGTTGACTGTAATATATCCGAACATCCAAGCCTCCGTATCAGGTCTTCTTAATAAACTCAATTCTGCAATTCGGGCACTTGATACATATTCTGCCCTTATGCTTAGGAACCCTTATCTTCTGTGAACAGTTCGGGCATTTGAATATGCGGTGTGTCTTGCGGTCGGCAGCCTGTTTCTCTTTATTGGTCATCGGACGGCTTGAATACGTGTTATTACTGCCGTATGTTCCGTGGCTGCCTCTTCCGTTGCGGTACCGTATTGAACAATATTTCTGATTTTCCGCACTTCTTGCCGCATAGTTTCTTGAAAATATCCTGAAATAAGAGTATCCCAGTACAAGCAATGCAGGAATAAATACCACTTTCACAAATATTGATACAACTAACAGAATAATCGTAATTATATTAAGGAAACGGCCGAATTCGTCCATTCCGTATCTTCCTGACATAAAATTAGAAAATTTATCTCTGAATCGTGACATAAATCTGTTCCCTTTCATCTTGATTTATATACATATTACTCTTTTTTTCCCGATTATTCCATTAAAAAAGAATAATAAATTATTAAATTTATATAAAACCCACATGCAATAAGTAATATAATTCTGCTGAAAAAAACACGATTGTACAGAAACTTGTGACAATGCTACAATAATTATATATTTATTTTTGGAGGTTTGTTATGAAATATACCAATCCGGTTTTAAAGGGATTTTATCCCGATCCGAGTGTATGTGCCGCTAATGGCAGATATTACCTTGTATGCAGTTCGTTCCAGTTTTTCCCGGGAGTACCGCTTTTTGAAAGCGAAGACCTTGTTAACTGGAATCAGATAGGCCATGTCCTTACCAGGCCGTCACAGGTCATGCTTAACAAAATCAACAGTTCCGGCGGTGTATTTGCTCCTACCATAAGGTTTAATGACGGCCGTTTCTATATGGTTACCACCAATGATACGACTCACAAACATTTCTATGTATATACCGATGACATCCGCGGAGAATGGTCAGAACCAATAACGGTCGACCAGAACGGAATTGATCCTTCTCTTTATTTTGAAGACGGTCATGCTTACTTTATCAGCAACGGTTCCGATGATAACGGTGTTCCAGGCGTTGTCCAGTGCGAAATTGATATTGCAACCGGCTGTAAACTCACGCCAAGCCGTACCATCTGGCAGGGTTCAGGCGGACGTTATCTTGAAAGCCCGCACCTGTACAAAATTAACGGAAGCTATTATCTTATGGCTGCCGAAGGCGGAACGGAATACGGTCACATGATTACTTACGCGCGCTCTGACAATCCTTGGGGTTCGTTTACCAATTATCCGTACAATCCGGTTCTTACTAACCGTAACAAAGCACCTTTCCTGATTCAGGGAATCGGTCATGGTGACTTAATTCAGGATGCACACGGCGACTGGCACATCCTGTCACTCGGTTTCAGGCAGATCCATATGTGGCAGCCTTATCATCACCTCGGACGCGAAGTTTTCCTCACACCGGTTACATTTGATGCTAACGGATGGTTCAGTGCGGGAACTGCCGGCACCACGGATTATTCTTATGAAATCGCAGGTGATTTTGCACAGCATCCTATCAAAAAATACACTTTTGAATCTACAGAATGGGATAAAGACTGGTGTTATTTAAGGCACCCTGTCACCTCAAATTACGAGCTTTCCGAACATTCAGCTGTTTTATATGGTACGGATATCACGTTGGATGAATGTGACACGCCTACTTTCATCGGAATAAGACAGCGTGATTTTGATATGGACTGTGAATGTGATGTAAGGTGCGAGCGCGGTGAAGCCGGCATTACATTATACATGGATGAATTTGAACATTATGATATTGCGCTACGCAGGGGAGCTTTCGGACACGAGGCTGTACTTAAACTGAACATCGGCAATATCAGACATATACAGTCAATAGTTCCCGTAAGCGGTGACAACATAAGACTTATAATTCGTTCAGACAGCATGCAGTATCATTTCTATGTGTGGGATAACGGCAGGGAAATTTTCCTTGGCGATGCATATACCAAGTTTCTTTCGAGCGAAGTTGCCGGCGGTTTTACCGGGGTTGTAATCGGATTATATGCAGTCGGGAACCATAACCGGGCCGAATTTACCAATCTTGAATGTACTTATAACGAATGGAATTTTGAGAAAGGAATGAATATATAATGAAATCACTTAAAGCTCCAATGGGCTGGAATAGCTGGGACTGTTACGGTGCTTCGGTTACCGAAGACATCATCCGTGCCAATGCCGATTTCATGTCCGCCAATCTTCTTAAATACGGCTGGGAATATATCGTAGTTGATATACAATGGTACGAACCGTCCGCCGATACGCATGAATACCACCCTTTTACAGAATTATGCATGGACGAGTATTCAAGGCTTATTCCGGATGAAAAGCGTTTTCCGTCTTCTAAGGACGGCAGAGGTTTTGCTCCTCTGGCAGAATATGTGCACTCACTAGGTCTCAAATTCGGAATACATATAATGCGCGGTATTCCGAGACAGGCTGTGCATAATAACACTTCTGTCAAAAACAGTACTCACACCGCGAGAGAAATTGCCAAAACAGCAAGTATCTGCGCATGGAACACGGACATGTACGGAGTTGACCCAGCTAAGGAAGGTGCAAAGGAATATTACGAAAGTCTTTTTGAATTATATGCCTCATGGGGCATCGATTTCATCAAATGTGATGACATATGCCGCGAACTTCCGCATGAAGAGGATGAGCTCAGACTTATAAGCGATTGCTTATACGGTTGTGGAAGAGATATGATATTCAGCCTGTCGCCGGGGCCAGCACTTATCGAAAAAGCGGAAGTCTATAAGCAGACCTCCAACATGTGGCGCATAACCGATGATTTCTGGGATAAATGGGAGCTCTTATACAATATGTTTGAGCGTGCCGAGAAGTGGTGCATACATACCGGTGCCGGTCACTGGCCGGATGCGGACATGCTTCCTATCGGTCCATTACGTCAGGATTATGACATTAATGACCATACCAACTTCACGCCGGACGAGCAGATTACCATGCTTACATTATGGAGTATTTTTCGCTCACCGCTCATGATAGGCGGAGAAATGACCCGTTTTGATGACTTTACCATGAAGCTAATCACCTGTGACGGCATACTCAAAATGCACTCAGACGCGCGCAATTCACATCCTGTATGGCGCAGAAGGTACAACGGCTGCGAATACATACTGTGGACAGCCACAGCATCGGACGGCGGTAATTATATTGCCATATTCAATGCCGGAGATTCAGACGGCAGTATAGAACTTGATTTAAGGGATATCGAGCTTTATGACTCTGTGACGAATGTCACTGAACTATGGAGCGGCACCCAATACAACTGTGACGATAACATAATCAACGTATCGATAGACAGCCACGGCGCCAAAGCATTTCTTATCAGGTAACAAAACAAGGCGTATGAAAAGAGAAGGACCAATGGCCACCTCTTTTTTCACACGCCCTTTTTACTTTTGTTTATTTAATCTCAATGCTCTCGTTGCATTAACTACTGCGATGACCATAACTCCTACATCAGCAAATATGGCAATCCACATATTGGCTATACCGAGTGCTCCGAGCACAAGGCACACAAGCTTTATGGCAAGTGCAAATACTATGTTTTCTTTAACAATCCTTAATGTCTTGATTGCAATTCTCATTGCGAGCGATATTTTGGCCGGATCATCATCCATAAGTACAACATCTGCCGCCTCTATTGCCGCATCCGATCCGAGTGCTCCCATCGCTATACCTATATCAGCTCTCGACAGCACCGGTGCATCATTAATACCATCACCTGCGAAAGCAACTTTTTCCTTCGGGTTCTTGTTTTCAATAAGTTTTTCAACTTCTGCAACTTTATCCGCAGGAAGAAGCTCGCTCTTTACAATATCAATGCCTATTTCCGCTGCTACTCTGTCGGCCGCAGCTTTGGAGTCTCCTGTAAGCATTACTGTCTTTATATTCTGGTTCTTAAGACCTTCTATTGCCTGTTTTGTTGTTGGTTTGATCACATCCGAGATCACAATGCATCCGGCATATTTGTCATCTATGGCAACATAAACTACAGTACCGTCATTATGTTCATTGATAACTTTGACGCCTATTTTATTCATTAATTTAAGATTACCGGCATATACCTTGCGGCCGTCCACAACGGCACTTACTCCGTGTCCGGCAATTTCTTCTATACCGCTTATCTTATTTGCATCGATTTTATTACCGTATGCATTCTTAAGGCTTAAGCTTATCGGATGGCTTGACGCATTCTCCGCATATGCCGCATACTCAAGAAGCTCGTGGCTGTCAAATCCGTTTTCCGCAAAAACACCGTTTACTTCAAACACTCCCTTGGTAAGCGTGCCTGTTTTATCAAATACTACATATTTCGTTGAAGCAAGTGCTTCAAGGTAATTGGAACCCTTAACCAGTATTCCGTTGGTTGATGCACATCCGATTCCGCCAAAGAAACTAAGAGGAATGGATATAACAAGAGCACAGGGACAGCTTATTACCAGGAATGTAAGTGCCCTGATAACCCACTTCTGCCATTCAGGCGAAACCCCGATAATAAGGGATACAAGCGGCGGAAGTATTGCCAGTGCAAGTGCACTGTAACATACTATTGGCGTGTAATATTTAGCAAATCTCGTTATAAAGTTCTCCGAGCGTGATTTCTTCATGCTCGAATTCTCAACCATATCAAGAATCTTTGAAACGGTTGACTCACCAAATCCCTTGGTTGTCCTTACTTTGATAACGCCTGTGAGATTTATGCATCCGCTTATAATCTCATCACCGCATACGATTTCACGAGGCACGCTTTCTCCCGTAAGTGCGCTTGTATTTAGTGTTGAACTGCCTTCGGTAACCACACCGTCAATAGGAACCTTCTCACCCGGGTTTACTATGATTTCCGTTCCTATTTCCACATCATCAGGATCGACTTTCTCAAGATTACCGTCAACCATGACATTAGCATAGTCAGGTCTGATATCCATCAGGGCTGCGATATTTTTCCTGCTCTTTCCAACGGCGCAGGACTGGAAAAGTTCACCTACCTGATAGAAAAGCATAACGGCAACGCCTTCCCTGAATTCTTTCAATCCTATGGCTCCAACCGTTGCTATAGCCATAAGGAAATTTTCGTCGAAAACCTGACCTTTTAAGATTCCTTTTACTGCTTTTCTCAAGATGTCATATCCAATAACAAAATACGGTATCAGATACAATATTCCTTCAAGCCACCATGGCATATCGGCAAATTCGGATACAATCCATATCGCCGCAAGCAGAACCGCCGATATTATTATTCGGTATAATACCTTTTTCTGTTTTGCTGTCATATCACATACCTCTTTTTCTATAAAGGATTACAGGAAGATTTCGCAATCATCCTCAACTTTCTTACAGTTCTTGTATGCTTCTTTCATTACTGCATCCACATCAGCACCATCCTCGAATTCAACTTTAAGTTTCAGTGTCATAAAACTTAGTGTTGCATCCTTAACTCCTGCCGTAGCCTTAACTGCTTCTTCCATCTTGGCTGCGCAGTTAGCACAATCAACTTCCACTCCGTATGTTTTCTTCATAATATCAAATCTCCTTTTAATAAATTAATTATTCTTCAACATGTTCCATTCCCATGTTAAGTATATTTCTTACATGTTCATCATCAAGGGCGTATATCACGCTCTTTCCTTCTCTCCTGTATCTTACCAGCTTCGCATCCTTAAGTATCTTAAGCTGATGGCTTACCGCCGACTGTCCCATTCCAAGAATCTGCGCAAGATCTCCGACGCAAAGTTCACTTTCCACAAGTGCGTACAGGATTCGTATTCTTGTAGAATCTCCGAACACTTTAAAAAGTTCTGCGAGATCGTACAGCACTTCCTCCGCAGGCTGGTTATCCGTCACGCGTCTGGCAATATCTTCAATCTCTGTCTGTTCCTCATTCACTTCTGCCTGCATATATCCTCCTTTCCGGAACGTCTGTTAATTCCATTTTCGTATCAACATATGTTCATCTGTTCATATGTTCATTATACATCATTATTGTTTGCTGTCAACACTTTTATTTAAAAAAATATCCCCACTACCGGCAATACGGTAATGAGGATATCTTGTGCAATTATCTTCTATGGTATATATCGCTTAATTGATTCCATGTAATAGCAGGCATACCGGCTCAGTATAGCCTCTTTACGCCTTACAAGGCCTATTCTCATATAATCATCTGTTTCAAGAGGCTTTGCAATTATATCCGGGCTGTTTAATTTATCATCTATTACACCGGAGCTGACTGTAAAACCGTTAAGTCCTATTACAAGACTGAACAATGTGGCTCTGTCCCTTACCTGGATTATCTTTGGAAAGTCAAGCACACTTAAAAACTCTTCCGAGAAATAGAATGAATTTCTGTCTCCCTGTTCATACACCAGATACGGGTATGCCTGCAATTCCTCTATAGTAACGGATTTATTTGATGCCAGCGGATGTTTCCGGCATATGAACACATGCGGTCCGGCGACAAAAAGTTCTTCAAAAATAAGGTCATTTTTCCTGATCAGTTTGGTGATGACCTCCTCGTTATGTTCTGACAGATACAGTATTCCAAGTTCACTCCTGCCCTGCGCTACATCATCGATTATCTCACCGGTCTGTGTCTCCCTTAATATGAAGCTGTACTTATCAGCATCAAACTCATTAACCGTGTCCACGAACGCATTTACCGCAAATGAATAATGCTGGCATGATACAGAGAATTTGGGATCTCTCTTATTATTGACGCCAAAATGGTCTTTCATAATATCCGCCTGCTCAAGAAGCATTCTGGCGTATGATAAAAGTTCTTCACCATCACGTGTTACGGTGACGCCTTTTTTCGTTCTCACAAAAATTTTAATGCCCATCTCTTTTTCCAGATTACTTATCGAAGCACTGAGGCTCGGCTGTGATATAAAAAGTTCACCCGCGGCCTCAGTCATGTTTCCGCATTCGGCCGTCTTCACAAGGTATGTAAGCTGCTGTAATGTCATTTGTGCCTCCTATTTAAAAAGGGACTGTATACCACAGTCCCTTAGTCGCTGTTCCTATGTATTAAAGCATTCTTGCCAGCTTATTCAGATCGTTCTGCATCATTGCATATGATACAATCTGAAGTCCCAGAAGGTTAAGTATCAGATAGAGTACACTGTTGTCTGTAATCTGTATACCTCTTCTTGCTGCTTCTTCGGAAATCTTTTTGCCTCTTGTGTATACCCAGTAAACATTGTAATATGGTACAAGCATAAGGAGAAGGTATTCTCCTACCATATCACTTGTGTCATTGGCAAGCATTCTGATTTTCTTAATCATATTATACATCCAGAACCACATATAAATCGAACATGTAACAATCGCGAGGATTATGCAGACAGCAATGTTTTTCTCTTCGCGGAATTCGTTAGGCATCGGTCCGTTATATCCCTGATTATAATTCTGATTGTAGTTGTTGTACTGATTATAACCCTGGTTATAATTCTGGTTTGGCTGGCCGTTATATCCCTGGTTGTAATTCTGATTGTAGTTGTTGTACTGATTATAGCCCTGATTGTAATTCTGGTTTGGCTGGCCGTTATATCCCTGATTGTAATTTTGGTTAGGCTGGCCGTTATAGCCCTGATTGTAATTCTGGTTTGGCTGGCCGTTATATCCCTGGTTGTAATTCTGGTTTGGCTGGCCGTTGTTGTTCTGATTGTCCATATTATCCTCCTTTTTCCACACCCGTTAATCCAGTGTCTCTATAGCTGCATTTATGTGGGCACGCATATCATCTTCACCTATAATATGGATTATCGTCCATAAATCAGGTGTATTGGCTTTTCCGGTAACCGCTATTCTTACCATCTCTGCCACATCCGATATACTTCCCTTGTAATTATCAGGTTCAGCCTTGTATGCCTTCATGTCGGCAGCAAAACCGAATTTACCTGCAATCACCTTAAGGTTATCAAACCAAGCCTGATTATCGGCTTCATGTGAATATGTTGCAAGATATTCTTTAAGAACATCCTTTGTAAGCTGTGCATCAAGTTTGAATCCGTCCTTTTCTTCGGACTCTGAAGTTCCGAAGAAGTAACCGATAAGTTCCATAATCTGTCTTGCGTATATGAAATCTTTTCTGCGGCGTTTCATGCCGATTCCCATGTAAAGTCTGAGTACTGCAAGCATCTTTTCCTTGTCGGCAAACCATATTGCAGCTTTCTCCGGCTCATTCTCCACAGCCCATTCATGAAGGAAATCATACATCTCATCCTCCGAGAGGCGCGCAAGTTCGTTTTTACATATATTATGAAGCTTATCTTTATCAAAAAGTGCACCAGACTGGCTCATCTTCTCGATTGAAAACGGAAATTCATTAATATCCTTATCCGGGAATTTCTCATACCACTCCTCAAAGTTTGAATTGAGCAACGTAAGAAGATATACCTTCATGGTTCTTGGATGATAACCGTCCTTACGGTAATAATCAAGTGAAAGCTCCGGATCTTTTCTCTTGGAGAGCTTACGCTTACCACCGGTCTCTTCATCAAACTTCATAAGATGGGCCGTATGTCCGTACGCCGGCATCTTAAAACCGAGTACATGGAAAAGCTCATAGTGTGTAGGAACCGACGCAAGCCACTCACCGCCTCTGATAACAGTAGTCGTTCTCATAAGATGATCGTCTATTGCATGCGCAAAATGATATGTCGGTACTCCGTCTCTCTTAAGAAGCACAATGTCATGAATGTTCTCAGGAAGCTTGATTTCTCCCATAATGCTGTCCACGAAAGTGATTTCCTTATCCGGACTTCCCTGCGAGCGTAGTCTCAATACATAAGTCTCTCCCGCATCTATTCTTCTCTTAATCTCATCGAAGCTTAAATCACGGCAATGAGCATATTTGCCGTAATATCCCGTAAGAACCTTGTCAGCTTCCTGTTCAAGCCTTACTTTCTCAAGCTCTTCCTCGGTACAAAAGCACGGATATGCAAGCCCTCTCTCTACAAGGCTCTTGGCATATGCGTGATAAATCTCGACACGCTGGCGCTGGAAATAAGGGCCGTATGCATTCTGTGGCGCATCATCCGGAAAGCCTGCTCCCTCGTCAAATTCTATGTCAAAATATCTCAAAACATTAATAATAGTCTCAACTGCACCATCTACCTTACGCTTCTCATCCGTATCTTCTATTCTTAAATAGAACACGCCTCCGTTACGATGTGCTATTCTCTCATCAGCGAGTGCGCTGTAAAGGTTACCAAGGTGTATGAATCCTGTAGGACTCGGTGCCATACGTGTAACCTGTGCCTTGGAAGGAAGTTTTCTATACGGAAACTTTTCCTCATAATATTCCGGTGTCTTATCGACATCCGGGAAAAGTAATTGTGCTAATTGTGCGTTATCCATTTCATCCTCCATAATAACTGTAACTTATTTGATTATTGCATTACTGCCATAAAACGTCAATATATTTTTACAAATTAAGCCATTCGCCGAGATAAGTTCTGTTGCTTTCGCGGCTGCCGTCACTGTAACTTCTAAGGTGCTCATCGCATACTCTTTTAACTTCTTTTTCAAATTCTCTCGATGAAATCAGCCGGCATCCCTCACCGCGGATTATAATCTGTTCCAGACCATCCGAAGTGACTACGGTTATGTCATATCTGGTTCCGTTTTCATGTGCAAATTCTTCTATATATCTGTCCGCTGTCTGTGCTTCTTTGGTATACACCACATGAATGTTATTAACATCAAGATGCTCCGTGTCATGGCCCTTGATTCTGTAGGCATCAAATACTATAATCACATCCGCACTGATCGCGGCTTTGTAATTGCACATGATGTCCATAAGCCGGTCTCTCGCACTGTCGATATTCTGCGCTGCCAGTTCATTTAATTCTTTCCAGGCAAAAATAACATTATACCCGTCAACCAGAAGATACGGTTTACGCGCTACACTTCCTTTATATGTTCTGGTAACAGGCTGTGATATATGCGTACGTTTCCCATAAAGCCCCCGGTGCGATGATGACTTCGGTGCGCTGTTTGAGCCACCGCTTTTAGCTATGATATCATCTATTTCTTCAGTACCTATCGACAAATCTATCTGCCCTCTGACATCGGACCTGTAAGTATCAGGAATTATAATATCAAAATCCGTTTCCTCATCCTGTACATGCATATGAGCATCCGCCTCATACCACGGAACCACATACCCCGCTCCGTGTGCGCAGAAAACAGAATCCGCTGTGTTAACGGTATCGCTCTCCGGGTCATACCCGGAAGCTTCTATTACTTCCGATTCATTATGGCAATAATCGTATCCGTCAAGCGAAAATTCTATCTTACCCTTGCCGTGTGTATACGACATGAGTACCGAGGCGTATTCCATCAGCCCGGACACAGGTGCCCGTCCGCACAATACCGTTATTACACCGTCATTTTCCACCGGCTCCGCCATGCCGCTCATCTGCATTACATCGGTCATTGCCCGTCCTACGCACTCATTCGGAAGCTCCATCCTGAATCTGTAATAAGGTTCCAGCAGTCTGCTCTTTGCCTTCATCAGCCCCTGTCTTACAGCGCGATACACAGCCTGTCTGAAATCTCCGCCTTCGGTATGCTTAATATGCGCTCTTCCCGAAACGAGCGTTATCTTAATATCGGTTATGGCAGCCCTTGTAAGAACACCTTTGTGCCTGCGTTCCGCAAGATGAGTGAGAATAAGCCGCTGCCAGTTACGGGCCAGCACTTCCTCACTGCATTCTGTATCAAAAACCATTCCGCTTCCGCGTGCACCCGGTTCAAGCCTTAGATGTACCTCCGCATAATGCCTTAACGGTTCAAAATGCCCGCTTCCCATTACCGTGTCATCAATTGTTTCTTTATATACTATGTGTCCCCTGCCAAGCGACACTTCAAGTCCGGTACGCTCTTTAACCAGATTAATCAGGATTTCCGCCTGCACAGGTCCCATTACTTTTACATTAATTTCCCTGTTGTCGTTATTGAATCTGACTTCGAGTTCAGGATTAGCCTGCCCTATTCTTGCAATTTCAGGATAAACCTCCCTCGCATCCGCTCCCTCGGGCAGAATCATCTTATATGTTATTACCGGCACAAGATTTGCCTCAAAAACTGCCTGTTCCTGACCGAACACATCTCCTGTGTCAGACTCAGTCAATCCGCCAACCGCACATACCATTCCCGGTTCTGCTTCTGAAATGCTATTGTACCGTCCGCCATTATAGACGCGTATCTCATTCACCTTGGCTTCCCAGCTTGTGCCGTCCGCATGCTTTCCGCGTATCACATCCCTGACTCTTAACCGTCCTCCGGTTATCTTGATGTAAGTCAGTCTCTCACCACGTTGTCCGTATGCTATCTTATATACCAGTCCCGAAAATTCGTCCGGATATTCCGGGCGGATTACCAGTTTTGACATGCACTGCATAAGATTATCAATACCGTCAAGTTTCAGCGCCGAGCCCATAAAACACGGAAAAATCAGCCGTCTGCTTACTGCTTTCGCAATATTCTCAGATACAATAGTTTCATGAGTCATAAATTCATCAAAAAGACTGTCATCGCATAATGACACATCCTCATAAGGTATGCCATCCGTGAAATCAATTATCCGGTCCGAAAGTTCCGCCGCCATTCCGTCAAGCACTGCTTTGCGGTCGGTATCGTCCCTGTCCATTTTATTGACAAAAACAAATGTCGGTATCCTGTAATTCTCAAGGAGGCGCCATAATGTCGCGGTATGGCTCTGCACTCCGCGCGAACCATCGATTACTAACACCGCATAGTCAAGAATCATAAGGCTTCTCTCCATCTCGGCTCCGAAATCCACATGGCCCGGCGTATCAATCAGTGTATATTCCACATCACCGTAATGTATGACTGCCTGCTTGGAGAAAACAGTAATCCCTCTGGCTCTTTCAATATCATAATTGTCCAGAAAAGCATCCTTGTTATCCACACGCCCCGGTCTGTCTATCGCACCGCTCTTATAAAGCAGTGCTTCGGTAAGCGTGGTCTTGCCTGCATCAACATGCGCAAGAATGCCCATAACAATTTTCTTCATATCTTAACAACCTTCCGTTGCCGCCTTCTCAACTTTCAAAGTTGCCTTGTAGCGGTCCATATAATCGTCAAAATCCCTCACATCCTCTGCCACCGGACTTATAACTGTGGATCTGACATCAGCAAATATTCTGTTGTGCAGAAAATCACCGAGAGAATTGTATTCTTTATTATGTATCATGTATAATCCAAGCAATGCCATTCCCCATGCTCCGCCCTCACCTGCATTCTCCATAACGGTAACAGGTGTGTTCATGGCTGCGGCCATAATTCTCTGTCCGGCAACCGGTGTCTTGAAAAAGCCTCCATGGCCTGTAATTCTGTCAAGTCCCACTTTCTCATCCTTAAAGAGAATATCAAGGCCTATTTTCAGGGATGCAATCGAACTGTATATATTGGACTTCATAAAATTGGCAACGTTAAGTGTTGAATCCGGCTGTCTTACTACAAGAGGCCTGCCCTCGTCAAAGCCCGTAATATGCTCGCCGGAAAAATAATTGCATGTAACTATTCCGCCACAATCGGCACTGCCTTCAAGAGCCTTGGTAAAAAGTGTTTCATACACCTTGCCGGTATCCACCTTAAATCCCATACATTTTGCAAAATCCATGAAAAGTCCGGCCCACGCGTTAATATCGGATGTGCAGTTATTGCAATGCACCATGGCAACGGGACTTCCATCAGGCGTCGTAACCATATCAAGCTCTTCGTGAAGCTTCTCAAGCTGTTTATCGAGTACAACCATTGCAAATACGGATGTTCCGGCCGACACGTTTCCGGTTCTTACACCGACTGCATCCGTGGCTGTCATTCCCGTTCCGGCATCCCCCTCCGGTGGGCATAAATGTGCCCCCGCCTTAAGCTTTCCGGATGCGTCCAGAAGTGCCGCACCGTCATCCGTCAGGCATCCGGCATCTTCTCCCGCGGTAAGAACGCGCGGCAGGATATCGTGTAATTTCCAGTCATAATGTCTGTCTGTAATAAGCTCATCAAACTGTTCCATATATTTCCTATCATAATCACAAGCTGATGAATCAATCGGAAACATTCCCGACGCCTCGCCGACACCCATGACTTTATTGCCGGTAAGCCTGTAATGTATATAGCCCGCAAGCGTTGTAAGGTATTTTATGCCGGATAAATGTTTCTCACCGTTAAGGATGGCCTGATACAGATGTGCAATACTCCATCTCTGTGGAATATGAAAGCCAAAAAGCGATGTAAGCTTCGCGGATGCCTCGCCCGTTATGGTATTGCGCCATGTCCTGAACGGAACAAGTAAATTATCATTCTCATCAAGTGCTATATATCCGTGCATCATTCCACTGAATCCAAGTGCCGCCAGTGAAGTTATGTAAACATCATACTTATCATATACATCAGCCGCCAAGGAAGCATAGCATGCTCTTAATCCGCCTGTAATGTCTTTTTCACTGTAAGTCCATATTCCGTCCTGCAGCCTGTTCTCCCAATCATGATGTCCCGTTGCGAGGACTTTTCCGTTATCATCCGTAAGCACGGCCTTAATTCTTGTGGAGCCGAATTCCATTCCAAGAACAGCTTTCCCCTGTTCAATAAATTCTGATATATTCATATAAAAAATTACTTCCTTTTTTTGAAATAATTATACAATACCATTCAAAAATAGTAAAGAAAAAGCGGCATCCGCCGCTTTATCTGTGTGTGTTCCGCCTTATATGTGCCATATAATTTTGTATGGTGTCTGCAAGATTCTCCGCTTCTATAGTATCATAAGAAGCACACGTATCTGTCTTGTCCTCCGTAACTGTCTCCGTGGTATCGGAACTGTCCGTATCTTTCGTTATCCCATCAGTGCCTTTGGATGTATCCTCATCCTGTTCTACATCTTCACCGTCTTTAACTTCCGTATCCGGGCTGTCCGCTTTCTTTTCTTCCTTATATTCCTCTTCCGTAGGAAGCTTTGCATATGCACCTGACTGAACAAATTCATTATGTGCTTTATTTATGTATGATGTCTTGGCAAGAAGCTTCTCAGCTATCTCATATTTCTTACCGTCCGGAATCGCCGGATTGTTGACGACACGCTTAAGCTCGCACAGGTAAGAAGACATCTTATTGAGTCTCGCACGGTCGGCCTGTTCCTTGGTCTTGCAATGCTTAAGCTCTTCCTTATATGAGTCCTTCTCCTGAAGCATCTCCTTATAACTTCTGTAAAGGTCCGGATTCTTCTGGGCGATGTACCGCTCCTCTTCAGGGGTCAGAGCCTCTCCGGCCTTCATCTTGGATATAATCTCATTGAGCTTCTGATTCTCACGCATCTTCGCGGCATCCTCTTTATAACGGTTAAGGATCCGTTCCTCAGGTGTCATTTCCTTCATGAATATTTTGCCGGTCTGTTTTTTCTGCTGCCACTCCAAGTCCATCTTCTTAAGTCTCATAGCATTGCCTATGGTTCCTGTTATAAGTAACATAATAAACCTCCTTGTTACACCGCAATCCGGAATCCGTTCCGGAAAGTTTGGCAGAATATACTAATTAGTATATCGGCATAACAGGAAGGTTTATTAATGTAAGTGATTTTATATTTGGCAATTAAAATGAAATTTCCAAACTAGGCTAATGATGCAAGTCTGGCTCCGAGTGCTTCGCACTGTGCTGTGGCATCAGCATCAGGTGCACCCATACATATTACTCCTTCGCCATCAACTACTGTGGCTCCGGCAGATGTCATTCTGTCTACCCAGTCACGCATCCACTGTCCGTCTCCCCAGCCGTATGAGCCGAAAAGTCCGATAGTCTTGCCTGAAACAGACATCTCAAGGTCGCTGACAAACGGCTCCATCTCGCCTTCTTCGAGAACTTCGGCACCCATAGCCGGGCATCCGAGCGCAAATACTTTGGCACTCTTAAGCTCGTCGATTGATGCATCGCCCACAAATACAACGTCGGCCTCTTTGCCTGCTTTTCTTATTCCGTCAGCGACTGCATTAGCCATCGCTTCGGTGTTTCCGGATTGTGACCAGAATACTACCTGAATATTACTCATGAAAATCCTCCAATCCTTTTGCAACCAGCATTATCATGGTTTCTCTGGCGCGCTCGTACAGACCGAACAGCTTCAGCTTGGCAGGAAGGTTGGCATATACCTTCCAATATCCGGTATAGATTGCATTCTCGCCGGCATTCTCGATGAATCCGGCAACATCTTCCGGCGGATAGCCGAGGAACAATCCAAGTTCGTGAGGAAAACCTTTGTTCTCTGAAGCGTATTGTCTGTATCTGGTCCTGAACAGACGGAGAGAGTCCATCAGGCCATTGCTGCCATAACCCATTTGCCCCAGAAGTTCCGACACACTCTCATCTCTCAGGTAATTCTCTAATCCATCTCTGTCATAAAGTAAAAACGTCGTCTTCTTCGCTGTCCGCAACAGGAAATAATATGACAGCTTAAATTTCTTGAATGCATACAATGCATCCTGAATAGAACTGTTATCAATTATGAAAAGATTGGATATCTTAATCCCTGCAATCAGAGGTGCACATTGAAGTGCCATCTGGGTATTTACATTATTCAGATCCATACCGCAAACCGTCTTTAAAACTTCCTGTGTCATAATGCCTCCCGGTTGAGTTAGTTATATCTAACTTGGGTTAAGTATAACTAATTTGTTTCACTGTGTCAATACATTTTTATGATAAACAATTCTCAATAAAATATGCAAAAAAAAAGCCGCCGTGCAAATGCACGACGACTTTATGCAAAATCGTATTAAATTATGTCTTTCATACTTTGCAGGCCAATCAGCAATGTCGATGTATTATGCAGCAAAGCTGATGTTGTAGGGGCTATTACGCCAAACACTCCAAGAACTATAAGACCTGAATTAAATCCCACTATAGTTCTGTAATTGTGATGTATTCTCTTCATAAGACCGTTGCTCAATTTCTTAAAGGTAACCATTCCCATAAGATTATCCGCACCTATAGTGACATCGGCAATTTCCCTTGCGATCTGCGCACCGTCATTTATGGCAACACCTATATCCGCTGCCGAAAGAGCCGGTGTATCATTAATTCCGTCTCCAACCATGACAACCTTATGTCCAAGCGCCTTCTCGCGTTCAACAAAACCTGCCTTATCCTCAGGAAGAACTTCCGAATAATATTCATCAACACCCACTCGTTCCGCTATCGCTCTCGCTGTCCGCTCACTGTCTCCGGTCATCATAACAACTTTACGGACGCCTGCCTCTTTAAGCTTTTTTATAACATCAGCTGCTTCATCCCTCACCGGATCCTCTATGCAGATAACCGCTGAGAGCTTGTTCTCTATTGCAAGATAAAGCTGTGAACATTCTTTTGGAAGTGACGCAAATCTTTCTTCCATGCCATCAGGGATAACACACTTTTCATCCTCAAATACAAAATGATAACTTCCGATTATCGCCTTACGGCCTTCAATCATAGTGGAAATGCCATGCGCAACAATATATTCTACTTTGGAATGCATCTCTTCATGCTCAAGCCTGCGCTCCTTGGCAGCATCCACAACTGCCTTGGCCATGGAGTGTGGAAAATGTTCTTCCATACATGCCGCAATTCTCAACAATTCATCCGAGCTGCGTCCGTCAAATGATACAACATCCACAACAGTAGGTGTTGCTTTGGTAAGTGTTCCGGTCTTATCAAATACGATAGTATCTGCTTCTGCCATGGCTTCCAGGAACTTTCCGCCTTTGACTGTTACATTGTATTCATTGGCCTCTCTTATGGCTGACAGAACCGATACAGGCATCGAGAGCTTCAATGCACATGAGAAATCAACCATAAGTACAGAAAGTGCTTTGGTAATATTCTTTGTAAACAGGTATACCAACGCCGTTCCGGCGAGTGTGAACGGAACCAATTTATCTGCCAGATGTTCGGCTTTACTCTCAAGACCGGACTTAAGTTTCTCTGATTTCTCTATCATGGCCACTATCTGCTGGTACTTGTTATTTCCGTTGACCGATTTGGCCCTGAGTGTTATCTCACCTTCCTCAAGAACAGTTCCGGCATATACATATCCGCCCTCTGTCTTTCTGACAGGATTGGATTCGCCGGTAAGCGTGGCCTGGTTAACCATGCCTTCACCACTTACAACATCTCCGTCAAATGGTATGACATTACCCATATGGACCACTATGAGATCATTCTGTTCAACTTTGGATGCAGGGATAAGCACCTCAGTTCCATCCTTAAGAAGCCAAACCTTATCAATATTGAGCGACATGCTTCTGGCAAGATCGTCAACCGACTTCTTATGCGTCCATTCCTCAAGCAGTTCGCCGATTCCAAGCAGGAACATAACAGAACCTGCCGTAGCAAAATCTCCCCGGAATACCGATACGCCTATTGCAGTTCCGTCAAGAACCGGAACTTCTATTCTGCCCTTGCACAATGTCTTAATACCGTTCCATATATATTTGACCGACTTGACCGCCGTGATAACATTCCTTACCGGAACAGGAATCAGGCATCTGGAAAAAATTCTCCACAATATTCTGTCAGCCAGTTTCTCCTGATACATGGCATTCAGTGCGCGGCCCGAATTTTCAAGGTAATTCGCCGGCACTTCAACTGAAGCATATTGAAAAGCCTTTATCGCTTTGATGATATCGTTCTTTGAGGAAGTGTAACATATAACAGCATCAGCGGTGCGGTCATACACCTTGGCGCTTGTCACACCCGCAACATTCTCAAGATAATATGCAAGCGTATCTGCCTGACGATATGTCATGCTAACCTGCATCAGGTGTACTCTCAGCCTTCCTTTTATATCATGTCTGATAATAAATTTCATAAGGTATTATGCCTCTGTTTCTTCTGCATTTTCCTTTACATCATCATCAATAACTGCATCACACTCGTCATACTTCTCGTTAATCTGCTTAGCCTCAGCATATATATCCTCGGCATTCTCCTTAACGGTGGAAGCAGTCTTCATAACCGACTTCTTTGCGCGGAGAAAAGCTGCCGTGCAATGTGTGTATGCTTTCTTTGCTGTTCTGCTTGATAAAAGCTTGATGCCCGCTGTTCCGAAAAGCACTCCTCCCGCAAAAAGTCCTATTTTTTTCATGTTGATTTTAGCCATAATTAAATTCCTCCTTGTTTGGTTTAACTGCTATTATAATATTAATATTCATATGTGTGAAGAAGAAAAAACGTTACTGAAAAATATTATCAATAACGTTTTTTACCCGTATTTTATTCTACATTTTTAAGTGCTTGATCCATAGGAATCTTCTTAATCTTTCTGAACTGGAGAAGCGCCACGATAACATATGTTGCCATAATAATCAGAAACATTTTCCAGTATATGTTCTTATCATACCATAATATGAGCCACCCGCTCATCGATGACATCATCGGTCTGTAGATAACCTTTATTATGAAAGTCGATGCCGCAATGCTTATGACAGCAGATATGGCTACGACCCATGACGTTGCGAACAGATAAAGTCTTGCAATTTCACCATTTTCATACCCCAGAATTTTAACCATTGATATCGAGTTGGCATTTTTCTCAAGTACAAGCTTCGTAAGAAGATATATGAGAAGTGCCGCCATTATTACGGCAAACATATAGAAAAGATAGAACATGTTGCCCATCGATACCTCAAGCTGTCTGGTAACCTTGGTCAGATCTTCCTCCGTAATGCATGAAGCGATGTATTTGTCGTCTATGTCTTTTATACCGGTATTGCTGAAATAGCCGATGTAATAATCTGCATCCTTACCGAATGTATCATTAAACTTATTCTGTTCCATAAATACAGCGATTGATGAAGGATATTTGACTATTTTATCCACGGTAAATTCATATTCTCCATCCGCGTATTCTTCGCACAGCTTAATCTTATCACCCACTTCAAGCCGGTATTTGTCCGCCATACAGTCGGAGATTGCAACTCCGTCTTTGACCGCACCTTCCTTATAATAAATGCTGTTCTCAGCTATACCGTATACCGTAAGTTCGTCGCCGTCATACTTATATGAGCCGGCACTGTATTTCTCGGCATCTGCCGTATCAGTATCAGCCGGAGCCTTGAGTATATACTGATAATTTGATATCATATTTGACAATGTTTCTTTTTTCTGGTGTTCAAGAAGCGGAAGCATCATCATACCGAACAGAAGCAATACACATGTAAACAACATTCCGACAAACAGGACAATAAAATTCGGTATATTCTGAAATATCACCCTGATCCTGAATCGCGTGAAAAATTTGAAATGCGGAAGTTTTACAGCTTTCTTTCTCTTATGCCTGCTGATATCATGCCTGATAAACTTAAGCGGTGATATCTTAAATTTGCTGTTAAGGGATACAACATTAATCATAAGCATAATGATAAGCGGAACAGCCGTTGTCAGTATAAAAGCCTTTGCATTCCATATGGTCACATATGTAGGGAGGCTGTAACTTCCGTAATACATATCTGCCGCAACATTCTTGAATATTGTATAACCGAGTATATTACCGGCAACCGCTGCCACCAACGACACGATCATCGGAGGCGCCAGATAATGTCTTACAAGTTCACCCTTGGTATACCCGGAAGCCCTCAATGTTCCGATGACCGATGCCTCTCTGTCTATCGTGTGATTTATCGTGACAGCAAATACAAATGCCATAATCACAATTATAATATATAACAAAGCAATCATAAGTGAACTGTCACTGCCTATATCATCTCCGGTAAAATTAATTGCCTGATTCTGATATCTTGGAATATAATTTGTAAGCAAAGCCTTTGATGCAAGTGCCTTCATAAAATCATCGGACATATTTTTCTCTTCTTTATCATCCGACGGCTCGTTATTATATTTCCATCCGTAACAGAATGTCTCATGGTCATCGCTTAATTTATCGAATCTTGAATCTGTTACTATTGCCACAGAAAACTTGACCGCATCAAACATAATATCATTATTGTTTGAAAAAAGCGCACTGTAATCAGAAAATGCCACGAGGCCGCTGACTTTCAGTTTAATATCACCGACCGTAATCTCATCTCCGGTACTTATTCCGTTATTATCGGCAAACATTCTGTCCAGCGCTATCTCATCATCATTCTGCGGCATCTCACCATCCATGACACAGATGAGGTCGATATCTTTTCTGTCCTTATATATTCTGATGGTTGCTTCATTATCGTCTTTGCCTACGATTGCATTCTCTTCTTTATAGAAAAGTTCATATAATTTCACATCTTCCTTTTCTATGTCGGATATGAGCGCATCATCCGCTTTCATTGCAAGTGTAAAATTACCATTTTCTATATTATACTTCTCAAAACTGTTATCGTAGGCTGTTTTCATGCTTGATGCCGCAACCAGAAATCCCGATATAAATCCGATCGACAAAAGCATGAAAAGAAATATCGCAATATATTTGCCTATTTCCCCGAAGATTTCTCTCTTAATTCTTTTTCTTAAAGGATTCTTCATATCACACCGCCTTTACCAGTCAAGATCCTGTGCCGGAATTTTGGTCTCGTTGCGGTAATCTTTACGGATAGCGCCGTCACGGAGCTTAATTACACGGTCCGCCATATTTTTGATGGCGTCATTGTGTGTTACCATTATGACGGTGTTGCCATATTTATGATTGACATCCTCGATAAGTTTAAGTATTTCTTTAGAAGTACTGTAATCAAGTGCTCCGGTAGGTTCGTCGCAGAGAAGTATATCCGGATTCTTGACAATCGCACGTCCGATTGATGTTCTCTGCTGCTGTCCGCCGGAAAGCTGTCCCGGAAGTTTATGCCTGTGCTCATATAATCCGAGAGTATGTAATAAATCATCTATATCAAGCGGTCTGTCGCTAAGATAAGCGCCGACCTCAATATTTTCTTTCACATTAAGATTTGGTATCAGATTGTACATCTGAAAAACATATCCGAGGTGCTTTCTTCTGTATGCCGTGAGCACCTTCTCATTCATATTTGCCGTTTTCTCTCCATCAATTGCCACATATCCGCCGTCGGCATTGTCAATGCCGCCGATTATATTAAGTAATGTTGATTTGCCTGAACCGGAAGGTCCTAAAAGTACGCATATCTCTCCTTTTCCTACTTCAAAATTAATTCCCTTCAGGACATCAACTCTGTTATCGCCCTCACCATAGCTCTTTTTCAAATCTCTTATTTCCAAAAACATTTTCCTATTCCTCTCTTTAATCCGTTAAGAAACCGCAACCTTATACATATTTTTCCTGCTGATCACACCGATTTCTTCAAGCGTGTTAATCATGCGATATACGGTGGCCGTGCCTATCTTGCTGTCCTGTTCCATAGCTCTGTAATAAATTTCCTTGCAGCAGGAAAAATCACCTTCAAGGATTATGTCAAGGATTAACATTCTCTGCTTGGTAATCCTGCATCCGTGTTCTTTAAGTTTTTTAACAATTAAATCTTTTTCTAACTGCTCCATAATGCCAGTCTCCTTTCTGATATTTTATTAAAAAAGGGAACCGTGCAGACCGGTTCCCTTTATCTATCAATTAAGCCTCGGCTTTCTTTGATGTCTTAACTTTAACATTTAATTTATCGCTTTCTTTATATGGTCTGAAAAGCATGTAGATAATGTATGCAAGTATAAGAACCGCAACTATCACTCCGAATACATTTCCGTTACCCTTAAAGAGGCTGCCGAACTGGTTGATCATAAGTGCAATTACATAAGCAAATCCACACTGATAACCGATTGCGAACCATGTCCACTTAGGGCTGTTCATCTCTCTCTTAATAGCACCGATTGCTGCGAAGCAAGGAGCACAGAGAAGATTGAATACGAGGAATGACATTCCGGCAACTGTCGAAAATGCACTTGCAAGTGAAGCATATACCGAAACATCTCCTGTTCCGTAGAGAATACCCATTGTTGCGACAATGTTTTCCTTGGCTACAAGTCCTGTAACGGATGCAACTGTTGCCTGCCAGTTACCCCATCCGAGAGGTTTAAATATCCAGCAGATTCCCTTACCAATATGAGCAAGTATACTGTATTCCATCTGTTCCTCGGCAAGCATTCCGAATGAACCGTCAACCCATCCGAAGTATGATGTAAACCATACGAGGATTGTTGAAAGAAGAATGATTGTTCCTGCCTTCTTGATGAATGACCATCCACGCTCCCACATTGAACGGAGAAGGTTACCGATTGTCGGCCAGTGGTAAGCCGGAAGCTCCATTACGAAAGGCGCCGGCTCGCCCGAGAACATCTTTGTCTTCTTGAGCATAATACCTGAAATAATAATTGCTGCCATACCCATGAAGTAAGCGCCTGTTGCTATAAGCGGTGAACCGCCAAAGATTGCACCTGCGATCATGGCGATAAACGGCTGCTTGGCACCACATGGAATAAATGTTGTTGTCATGATTGTCATACGACGGTCACGCTCATTCTCGATTGTTCTGGAAGCCATAATACCAGGGATACCACAACCTGTACCGATAAGGATCGGAATGAATGATTTACCTGAAAGTCCGAATCTTCTGAAGATACGGTCAAGTACGAATGCGATACGTGCCATATATCCGCATGCCTCAAGGAATGCAAGTAATAAGAAGAGTACGAGCATCTGAGGTACGAAACCGAGTACCGCACCGACACCGGCTACAATACCATCAAGAATAAGTCCGCGGAGCCATTCAACGCAGTTAGCCGCATCAAGAAGTTTCTCAACAAGTACCGGAATACCAGGAACCCATACGCCGTATTCAGCGGTATCAGGAGCACCATAATTTTCCTTGGCGTAATCCGAATCAGGGTCTGTGCTTAAGTAAGCTGCAACCGCTGTTTCAAGATCACTCTTGCCAACTTCCGGAGTATCCGTAATCTCAAGTGTCTCTTCATCCTGAACTTCGTATGTTACTTTTGCATCATCAGGAGTAGCCGCAACGAGCTGTTCAAGTGCTGCCTTGGCGCCTTCCTCTGTGTAATCATCGGACTCAGCATCAAGTGCTGCCGCTATGTCGTCATTACCGTATTTTGATGTGAACGCATCGATAATCAAATCGGAATCACCGTATGCTTCTGCTGCTTCTTCATAACTCTTGCTTCCGATTCCGAATAAATGCCATCCGTCGCCGAAAAGTCCATCGTTAGCCCAATCGGTTGCTGCCGAACCAACGGTTACCATTGATATATAATACACCAAGAACATTATGGCAATGAAAATCGGAAGAGCCGCGAAACGGTTTGTAACAACCTTATCAATCTTATCTGAGACTGAAAGCTTCTTAGCTCCTTTCTTTCTTGTACAGCATTCATCAATAATTGATGAGATGTATGTATATCTTTCGTTGGTGATAATACTTTCGGTATCATCATCGAACTCGTCTTCAAGTGCCTTAATCTCTGCCGTAACATCCGGCACACTGCTTAACTGTTCTTTAATCTTGTCATCTTTCTCAAGAACCTTGATTGCGAAGAATCTCTTCTGTTCTTCGCTCACGCCGGAGCCAAGCTTATCCTCTACAGCACTGATAGCTGATTCAACACTTGCTGCGAACCCATGTACAACACTTACAGACTGCTTAGCTTCTGCAAGTTCCACTGCCTTCTCAGCTGCTTTCTTAATTCCTGTTCCTTTAAGAGCGGAAATCGATACCACCGGGCATCCGAGCTTCTCACTGAGTTTGTCAAGATTAACTTTCTCTCCTGTCTTCTCAAGAAGATCCGCCATGTTTACCGCAACAACAACCGGGATTCCAAGTTCAAGAATCTGTGTTGTAAGATAAAGGTTTCTCTCAAGGTTGGTTCCGTCTACGATATTAAGGATCGCATCCGGTCTTTCTGTTATAAGATATGTTCTTGCTACAACTTCTTCAAGAGTATACGGTGAAAGTGAGTAAATACCCGGAAGGTCCATGATTGTTACGCTCTTGTTACCCTTGAGCTTACCTTCTTTTTTCTCTACCGTAACGCCCGGCCAGTTACCTACGAACTGGTTTGAGCCTGTCAATGCATTAAAAAGCGTTGTTTTACCACAGTTAGGGTTACCTGCTAATGCAATTTTAATAGCCATTTTTCTTATTCCTTTCCTTGTTATATATAACTATCTCTTATTTGTTATCACTATTTTAAGTTAGTATATACTAACCCTAGTGCAAAAAAAATTATTCCACACTAATCATTTCAGCATCAGCTTTTCTGAGTGAAAGCTCATATCCTCTTACCGTTACCTCTACCGGATCTCCAAGAGGGGCCACTTTTCTCACATAGATTTCGACGCCTTTGGTTATACCCATATCCATGATACGTCTCTTTACCGGACCTTCACCTGTAAGTTTAACAACCTTAACGGTCTCGCCACAGGCTGTCTCTCTTAATGTCTTCATTTCCTGCTCCTTTCTGATATCTGATAAATAATGACATCACTTTAGATCATAATCCTGTTCGCCATATCGCGTCCTATCGCAACACGGGACTCTTTAACATTGACAATAAGATTGCCTCCGATTGAAGAGACAACTGTCACTGCAGCCCCCGGAACAAATCCGAGATTTTCCAAGAATCTTCTTGTATCTTCTTTACCGCCGACCTTGATTATCGTATTGACTTCACCTTCGCCAGCCATCGTTAAAGGCATCATCTTATCCTCCTTATATGTTTAAAATTGTATTTCCACGTTGGTTAGTATATTCTAACCCGCATTAGTTGTCAATAACTTTTTTCATTTTTTTAAATTTTTTTCTCAATAAGGCGTTTGAATAAATATACCGATTATGATATAATGAGCATGTTAATTGAAAGCCGGAATACATATGAGGAATACCGGTATAAAATAAGAGAAAGGTTATCTATTATGGTACTTAATGAATCAACTGAAAATTATCTCGAAGCTATCCTGATGCTAAGTTCGAAGCTTCCCGTAGTACGTTCAGTGGATATTGCGAACGAGCTCGGTTTTAAGAAGCCCAGTATCAGCATTGCGATGAAGAATCTCAAAGAGAAAGAATATATAACCGTGACCGATGCCGGATATATCTATCTGACAGAGAGCGGTAAGAAAATAGCTGAAAGCACTTTAGAGCGTCATGAATTTTTCTCCAAATGGCTTGTAAGCCTCGGAGTTGATAAGGCAACGGCGTCCGATGATGCATGTAAGATTGAGCATGTATTAAGCCAGCAGAGTTTTGATGCGATTCGTAATTTTGTTACCAATGCAAAATAATCGTCTTATTATAATACAGAACTCCCCTATGGATTGATTATATATAGGTTATGCCTTCATATATTCCATAGGGGAGTTTTTTGCATTTTTAATGTTTCAACGATCCATTTCCGAAAAATGCTGCCGTTGCAGGCACCGGATTGCTGCTGCCGTATTTAGAGCTCACATAATCTCTCGCAGTAGTAAATGCGTTAATTATACACTTTTTCTCAACTACCCAGTTATATAAAAAATCTTTTTCAAACTCCCTGCATTCTCCCACCCCTACTTTACCTTTATATCCTATCGCGGCGCGATAACCTTTGCTTACCAAAGTCGAACATAAATTCATGCCGAATACTTTGTTGGTTTTAGCACCATAACAGACACTTAAGAATACAAGATTGCCGTTCATGTCTTTGGCAACATCATCCGGTGTGTAATAAGCAGCGTTATTCTTCAACTTTATTACACTACCGTCGGATGAACCTTGCGCACTTATATATGTACAGTCTGAATTTGACAGGATCGAATTAATGCCATATTTCGAAGTTGGTCTTGTCCACAAGGATGCTTTGAGTCCACCAGTTGCGAATGTACTTTTCAGGCTTGTCGCAAAGTTCTTGTCGCCATCAAATTCATCATCACTATACACTAACGATTCTATATTGCCCATTGTAGCTGAAACATTAGTAGATTGTAATAAAACAATCCATGCAATCACCACAATGTTCAAAGTCATAACCAGTATTTTTTTCTTCATATCTTATGCGCCTCCTCGTATCTCTGTTTATCTATAAGCTTGTAACCACTCCAAGATATACCGGTATATTGGTTGCATTGTCAATTACCGCATATACAAACGGTTTATCAAATCTCAACTCATCCGGCAGACATCTGTGCGGTTCTTCATATTCTGTTGTTTCTTCATTTACGGCTTTATCACTTACGGACATATGGACTTTCTGAATAATCTTATCAGTTGAGACCTCATTTCCGGCGGACAGCATATTGCTCATGTCTGCTTTACCTGATGTAAACATATCGCTGATGCCCATATTCTGTAAGGCGGATGTCAGGTCGGTCTCACAGCTGATATCAAATTCGGGGATAAAAGCTGTCACCTTACCGCTTCCCGCTCCGTTAAGATAATCCCTGAACGTCTTACCGTCAAGGCGGTTAACAAATGTCCATATATCTTCTGATTTACCCGGAAGAAGTGCTACAAAACTGTATCCTGACGTGTAATGTTTAACAAGTCCAAATGCTTCTCCTGTATTAGGGTCATCATTTTCGTATATTCCCAATGTTTCTTCGGAGCGCATAAGCTTAGTCGTCTGGACATTGCCATCAATATCCGTAAATTCACCTTGTGGAGCAATATACTCTTTCTTATATTCCATAGTCCACGTTCCGTCAAATGTGGCAGCATGAACCAGATACATACTGTTATCTTTACCAACTTCATCCACTATATGGTCTATGGTTTTATCCGTTGTTTTGCTTGCCCACTTGTTGATATCCTCTGCAGTTGTTTTGTCAAAGGCTGTTGAGAATACCTGTGCACCATACTTTTCCGATGCCGTGGCAAGAAACTTGTCATTCACGTTCTTGGCAGCACTTTCCTTAAGCCATACTGAATTAGCTACTACCGCCTTCGTGCTGTCCTTGACCGCTTCCGAACGGTTAATAAAATAATTGCATAAGTCATCAAATTTATTCATATCATCCGTTCCGAGTGCTTTCTGAATCTGGCTTAATGTATCTCCCGATGTACCACCGGCAGTCAGACTGAGTGCTGTCATGGCCGAGACGGGTGAGATAACTACTGTCTTATGCTCTGAAACGCTTTGCTTAAGCAGTTCAAAAGCAAAATCCTGTGCGCTTTCTATACTTGTCTTATAATTATCGATATTACTACCCACATCACTTCCGCTGAGCTTTGCCTTACTGTCTGTAAGTTCCTTTGATGCTAACTTATATCCTGTCTTGCTGCATCCAATTAATGATGTTGCAAGTAAAATCATTCCAAATACAAGTGATGCTCTTTTAATAAACTGTTTTTTCATACAGAACCCTCCCTTTACTTTAATAATAAAAATCATCTTAACTCAGATATATTTCCTTCTTCACCCGTTATCTTATCGATTTCAATTACATACCCACTAACCAATTCGTCATTATCTGCTACATAAGTTATGTACCAGTAATTGCGACCGCTATGCGTATTGGTATCCACCGTTATTTTGTTGAACTTATCTGAAGATGTATTATATCTGTCATTAAGTATTTTCCCGGCAAGTTCAAGTGCTCTTTCTTCAGATATCGCACCTGCTATCTGCTTTTCGCTTAATACTGCATCAAACCAAAAGCTTCCTGAGACTAGCTTACCGTCCTGGCTATATGTCATAGCTGCTATTGTTCCTACCTCTTTGCCGTCAGACATCTGGCGCATATATACCCGTCTGGTGTATTCCGTATCCTCTTCAATGCTCCATTCAAATCTGTCAGGCTCATAGTCCTTATACCATTTCATGACATATTCTTTAGCTGACCTGATGATTTCCTCATCTGAGAATGCTTTCTGAGCCGATATCATATCATCACCGGTGTCGTCTGCAATTACCAATTCAAGATACCCATTATCATTATTGATATAATACGTATTATTGTCCTTATCCGTATATATCGTATCCTCATCTAACGGCATCTTTTCCTGATCATCAGCCTTCTCAAATGTCTCACCTGCAGCTTGAATCTGTTGTGGACTGTCTGCATTTCTCCCCTTGTCATTTCCCTTGGTGTTAGTTAACGTGAACACCGACACGACTGCCATAGCAGCGACCAATACTGCTGTACCGGCAATGATTGTAATGCGTCTCTTCATTAAATTCTACCTCTTTAATATATTCAGCTTACCGCGTCAAATCTGACAATTACCGTGCTTTCGAGCCAGTCAGCATCCATTCTTATATATATCGCATTTTTATCATTTGATATATATATACTGCCCACCGCATCAAATACAGAGACAAAGTCACATTCATTTACCGGAACCTTACCTGATATATGATTAATTTCATCATAATATATATATCCCTCCGGAATCTGGCTATACATCGCCCCACCCTCATGCCACTCATAGAGTTTTCCTCTTACCATGACCGTCGGATAAATCTCTCCTGCGCCATAAGGCACCGTATCAGACGATTTATGTGTGGAGTAGGAATATGTCGCCTTCTCTATAATCTGTGATCCGGTTTTGTTACCTGAGCGGATTACGCTTGAATAAACAATTACGATAAAGCATATGCATGCTGCCGCCGCACACAACTTTACCCACTCATGTTTCTTATGAAGAGTAATTTCAGAACGTTCCAGCAAATCGTCACTAATCTTGCCAAAACTGATGTACAAATCATTTCTGTTCATCAATAAATCCCTCCTTTATAAGTTTTTTTCTAAGTTTTCTACGGGTTCTGCTCAGGATTACCGTGACATTACTCTCACTGATGCCATAACGTTCCGATATTACCTGTACCGGCTCTGTAAAGAAATATCTGCGTAAAAATACATTCGCATCTCTCCTTGAAAGTTCTCTTACAAACTTCTCAACAAATTCTCCGAGTTCTTTCGCTATGTATTCATTCTCCACATCCGTTCCACCGGATATGCATTCATCCAATTCGTCAAGAACCAGATTAATTTCACCACATCCCCGCCTGGACACATTATGCATCCTGTACATATTGAATGCCCGATTTCTGGTTATTTTCGCCAGAAACATTTTAAGTTTACCCGGTCTGTGTGGCGGAATCGAATGCCATGCTTTATTCCAGGTATCATTGACACACTCCTCGGAATCTTCATTATTATCCAGTATATTATAAGCAACAGCATAACAGTATGCCCCATACTTAATTTCAGATTCCTTTATTGCGGACTCGTCTCTCTTCCAATAAAGCTCTACAATCTGATTATCTTCCATCACAAACTTTCCTCATTGGTATCTGAAAAATACTCTTCATATAATAAGACACTTTTTTTTCAAAAACCCTACACTTTTTTTAAATTTTTTTTAAAAATTTTATTTTTCTGTTTTTATTATAAAATAAAGCATTGCAAACTGCAATGCTTTAAAATTACTATTTGTATTTTTGGGTATTTAATATCTCATTGGCATTAGCAATTCGTTCCTGTGTCGGTGGTTCAACACCTTCAAGCGGATACGGTATACCCATGATTTCCCACTTGTGTACGCCGAATACATGATACGGAAGGACTTCTACCCTGCGTACCGTGTGAAGTGACCCGATAAAATCAGCAAGTCTCTTAAGAAGTCCGTCATCATCGCTTGCACCCACGCCTCCACTTACCAGAACGTGTCTTATCCACATATCCTTGCCGGTATCGCTTAAATACCTTGCACAGTCAAGTATATTGGCATTGGTATGTCCTGTCAGAGCTTTGTGCTTCTCATCATCGATATTCTTGATATCAAGCATGACAAGGTCGGTGTACTTCATGAGTTCAACAAATTTGTCAAAAAAAGGATTTTCCCTCGTGAATGGCTGCCCTGCTGTATCAAGACAGGTGTTTATGCCCATTTCCTTCGCTTTTCTAAACAATTCCGTGAGAAAATCTATCTGCAAAAGCGGTTCTCCGCCGCTGACGGTAATCCCGCCGGCATCACCCCAGTAAGTTTTGTACCGCAGTGCTTTTTTTAGCAATTCATCGGCCGTATATTCGGTTCCTCTGCCGGACTCCCATGTGTCGGGATTATGGCAGAACTGGCATCTCATATTACATCCTGTCAGGAAAACCACAAATCTTATTCCCGGCCCGTCCACCGAACCAAATGTTTCTATTGAATGTACATAACCTGTCATAAATCTTACCTCTTTCTATACAAAAAGGGCGGTGCATAAGCCCGCCCTTTCATTAAGATTAAATCTTAGAGTGTTCCGTGGCATGTTCTTGCAATAACATCAAGCTGCTGCTCTCTTGTGAGGTCAATGAACTTAACGGCATATCCGGATACACGGATTGTGAAGTTAGCATATTCCTCTTTCTCAGGATGCTCCATAGCATCGATAAGTTTCTCGGTACCGAATACATTGACATTGAGGTGATGTGCACCCTGCTCAAAATATCCGTCCATTACGCGGACAAGGTTGTCAACTCTTTCGCCGTTGTCATGTCCGAGTGCATCCGGATGAATAGTCTGTGTATTGGAAATACCATCAAGCGCATATTCATACGGAAGTTTGGCAACTGAGTTAAGTGAAGCAAGAAGTCCGTTCTGCTCTGCGCCATAGCTTGGGTTAGCTCCCGGTGAGAACGGTTCGCCTGCTTTACGTCCGTCAGGAAGAGCACCTGTAGCCTTACCGTATACTACGTTGGATGTAATTGTAAGGATTGATGTTGTAGGCTCTGAATCACGGTATGTCTCGAATTTCTCAAGCTTGCCCATGAATGTTTTAAGAAGCCATACAGCAATCTCATCAGCTCTCTCATCATCATTGCCGTATTTAGGGAATTCTCCCTCTACCTGGTAGTCTACAACAAGACCGTTCTCATTGCGGACTGTTTTAACTTTAGCATATTTGATAGCACTGAGTGAGTCAACTACATGTGAAAAACCAGCGATACCTGTCGCAAATGTACGTCTTACATTGGTATCGATAAGTGCCATCTCGGCTGCTTCATAGTAATATTTATCATGCATATAATGGATAAGGTTGAGTGTATTTACATACAAGCCTGCAAGCCAGTCCATCATCTTGTCGTATTTGGCCATTACTTCATCATAATCAAGATATTCGGAAGTAATCGGCTGATATGCAGGTCCTACCTGATCGCCTGACTTCATGTCAACACCGCCGTTGATCGCATAGTTAAGGCACTTAGCGAGGTTGGCTCTTGCGCCGAAGAACTGCATTTCCTTACCTGTCTGTGTAGCGGATACACAGCAGCAGATAGAATAATCATCGCCCCATACAGGTCTCATTACATCATCATTCTCATACTGGATCGAGCTTGTTGTGATTGAGATGTATGCTGCATATTTTCTGAAGTTATCAGGAAGTCTCTTTGAGTAAAGGACCGTAAGGTTCGGCTCAGGTGAAGGTCCCATGTTCTCAAGTGTATGAAGGAATCTGTAATCAGTCTTCGTAACCATTGAACGTCCGTCCTGTCCGAGTCCGCCGACCTCAAGTGTTGCCCATACCGGGTCTCCTGAGAAAAGTTCATTGTATGACTTGATTCTTGCGAATTTAACCATTCTGCACTTCATCGTAAGATGGTCGATAAGTTCCTGTGCTTCATCCTCTGTAAGAATACCTGCATCCATATCTCTCTTAATATAAATATCAAGGAATGTAGATACACGGCCAACGCTCATTGCTGCACCGTTCTGTGTCTTGATAGCTGCAAGATATCCGAAATAAAGCCACTGAACAGCTTCTTTTGCATTGGAAGCCGGAGCGGAAATATCATATCCGTAGATCTGAGCCATCTCTTTCATTCCCTTAAGAGCCTTGATCTGCTCTGCAATTTCCTCACGGAGACGGATAACTTTCTCTGTCATTGTTCCGTTACCGCACTCGGCAAGGTCTTTCTGTTTCTGCTCAATGAGATAATCAACACCGTAAAGAGCGACTCTTCTGTAATCGCCTACGATTCTTCCTCTTCCGTATGTATCAGGAAGACCTGTCATAATCTTGTTCTTACGTGCTTTACGCATCTCAGGAGTATATGCATCGAATACTGCCTGATTATGTGTTTTATGATATACATTAAATACTTTGTCAAGTTCCGGTGACGGAGTGTATCCATACATTTCGCATGATTCCTCAGCCATCTTGATACCGCCGTAAGGCATAAATGCTCTCTTAAGCGGCTTATCCGTCTGAAGGCCTACAACCTTCTCAAGATTTTTATATTCATCGCAGATATATCCAGGTCCGTGAGATGTAAGAGATGATACTATATCCGTATCCATGTCAAGAACACCGCCCTTGGCACGCTCAGCCTTCTGAAGCTCCTGAAGCTTTCCCCAGAGCTTGTCCGTTGCATCTGTAGGTCCTACAAGAAATGTTTCATCACCGTCATACGGTGTGTAGTTTTCCTGGATAAAATCGCGGGTATTGATTTCATCCTTCCAGATTTTCCCTTTAAATCCTTCCCATTCTTTTCTTTCAGGCATTATTAGATATCCTCCTGTTGTTAATATTATTTCCCTGTTGCGTGCTAAGTATAACATCAAGATATAGTAATATCAATAGTAAAATACTACTAAATATTGTAATTGTTAAAAAATTATCAATTTGAAGCACTAAAAAAGGTGCAGAAAATATCGTAAAGCATATCTGCACCTTAAAAAATACAATTACGGTTCTTCAAATTTCATTGAAACACTGCCCATGTCGCAGTCGATTTTTACCTTATGCACGGTATCGGACTGCATTCCGCCGTTTCCGTCGAAACTGCTGCTTCCCATGTCGGTATCAATATCGTACTCGTATGAGTCTTTGCTGTAATACGTCGTGATATCGACACTTCCCATGCTGCAATCCATATCCATATCGCAGTCGAGATATCCTTTCAGTTCGGCGCTGCCCATGTCGAGTTCGGCACTAATCCGCCCCGTAATACTTCCATAAAAGACAACCCGTCCCATATCCGCATTTATATTCATATCTTCAGCTTTGACATCCTCGTACACGACCTCACCCATGTCACAGTCCGTATCAAAATACCGGCTTTCTATGCCGTTTACCCTGACGCTTCCCATATCCGTGTCCAGCTTTACAGAATCAAGTCTGCCTTCCGGCACATATATTCTGATATATGAATCCGAATATTTATTAAACTTAGGAAATACAAAGTTAAAACCTATATTACTTTTATTTTCTTTTATTACAAGTTTTCCGTTATTCACTTCACATACCGGATTTTCCGAATAGAGCTTGTATTCAACCGCATATTCTTTTTTATCAGATTTAACGATTTCTATTCCGGCGAGATTGGCACTCACATCTATTGAATTAAAATCCTTTAACTTCGTATACTCCATGTTCTTCGCTTCCGGCAGTCCTATATTGATTCCTACATTGTCAAAAATATCAAAACTCTTATCCGCGCCGGCCGCTATGCCCACACCCGTAAACACTCCGCCAAGAATAATAAGAACTCCGGCTATGATTCCCGCTATTGCATAAAATTTCTTCATATATCCGTCCTCCTAATTCTCAGTTCCCGCAAATGCGGCATATTTTTTCTTCCTGCGTCTGGCGGCTGCCGATTTGCAGCCCTTTACTATCGAACTGATTATAAGCACACAGAGCATTGAAAGCAAAACTCCCGCGCCCGTACACAGACAGCCTATTCCGACTGCGAGCATGCCGTTGGCACCGTTGGCGAACGCTTCAATGATTCCACCCAGAACACATGCAACACCTCCGATAAGAAATGCCACCGCTACCGCCACAACCGATACCGCCACCGCACACACCGCCGCCGCAACACCTATTGCAACGCACAGGAGTGCAAGCCAGATTGGCGAACCTGCAACCGCTATAAAAATAATCCATCCGACCGGAAATTTCTTCTTCGCATTAAGCTTGACCTCGCCCGGCTGTCTGCCGCGGTACTCTGCAATGATACGTCTGGCAAGTTCCGACGGAGCTCCGAGTTCCTGTATCACTTCCTGTTCTTTCTCTATTCCGGCATCTGCAAAATACTCTGAATAGTACTGCATCACATTATTGTATTCATCTGCCGGAAGTTCATGCTGTATGCAGTTATTGAGCGCACCAAGATATTCAAATCTGTTCATTACCATTTCCTCCATAAAAGATTCCATCCAGGCTGTTCTTATAATTGTTCCATTCGGTTTTGTAAAAGTTCAGCCGCTCGCGGCCTTCATCCGTAATACGGTAATACCTCCTGTTACGTCCCTGAAAAGCCATGTCATATGTAGTAAGACAGTTATCCTTCTGGAGACGCCGCAATACCGGGTACAGCGTGGATTCTGAAATATCCACTATCGCCTTGACATTCTGCGTGAGCACATAACCATAGGTATCCCCACGGTCAAGAATGGCAAGCACGCATGCATCAAGCAATGTGGAACCAAGTTGAAAAATCATATAAGCCTCCTATTTTTTGTGCAATATTATATGTCGTATAATATTGTCTGTTAGTATAATACTATTCAGTTTATAAAATGTCAATATGTTTTTTCATCAGAGTTTTTCTGAATTCACCTGCTGCAGCGCTGAGGCCTCTCTTAGTATCATATATAAGGCTTATCTCCCTTTTAGGCACGCCCTCTTCTATTTCAATCGGATATATCCGTCCGGCCTTGATTGCCTCTGCGGCCACACGTTCCGGCACAAATCCTATTCCGAGATTATTTTCAAGCATCGGAAGAATCAGATCCGCTGTCGCTACCTCTATGTCCGGTGCGAACTCAAGACCATGTTCGGTAAAATACCTGCTGTACAGATCATATGTCGATGTATGCTTCTCCAGCGATACGAATGAACATCCTGCAACCTCCGATAAACTGCGCTTTTGGGAGGCGAGTTCCATGTAGTTGCTGCCCCCTGCCAGTATGCTCTTAAAATTGCATATGGTTTTACTCTTGATTGGTGCCTCAGCTTTAATAGGTGTTGTCACTACAGCGAAGTCAATCTGCGCATTCTTAAGAGCCGCCATCGCCTGCGGCGTGGAATAATTATGTATCCTGACACGCACATCGGGATGTTTTTCGTGATACTCATGTATTATGTCAAAAAGAAAAAGATGCAGCGCCGTCTCACTTGCTCCGATTGTCACAACTCCTCCTCCGAGCTTTGCCCTGCCCGTCAGTTCTTCCTCGGCGGTCTGCAGCTGTTCCACAGCCGGCTGCACATATCCGTAAAGTCGTTCTCCGTCCTCCGTCAGCGCAACTCCTTTGTTGGAGCGCACCATAAGCTGGCAGCCGAGTTCTCCTTCCAAAAGCTTCATTACCCTTGTTATATTGGGCTGGTTGTTCTGCAATGCCTTCGCGGCTTTGGAAATGTTCTGATACTTGGCTACATAATAAAATATTTTGTAATACTCGAAATTAATTGACATGTTTTTCTCTCCTTATATTTATTTCATATAGCAGATATATTAATTATATATTTTTAATATTTTATAGTGCAAAGTATAATACAGGCAGATATTATTGGTCAATATCAGATTTGGATTATTTAAGGAAGTGCGCGTCATGAACAGAGATTTAACAGTAGGAAAACCATCCCAGATACTATGGAGATTCTGTCTGCCGCTATTTGGAAGCATTATTTTCCAGCAGTTATACAACATTGCCGACAGCCTTGTCGCCGGAAGATTCATAGGTGAAAATGCTCTTGCCGCTGTAGGCAACGGATATGAAATCACTTTGATTTTCATAGCTTTTGCATTTGGATGCAACATCGGCTGCTCCGTAATCGTGTCTAATTTCTTCGGTGCAAGACGGTACAATGATGTCAAAACCACTGTGTACACGACGATGATTTCAAGTGGTGTGCTCTGTATGATACTTATGGCATGCGGTCTGCTTTTCGGCCGCAGCCTCCTCAGACTTATAAACACTCCGGATGAAGTTATCGACGATTCGCTTCTGTATCTTAATATATACATATTCGGTCTGCCGTTTCTTTTCTTCTACAATGTGGCAACCGGTATTTTCTCAGCCATGGGCGATTCCAGAACACCTTTTATTTTCCTTGCCATATCGTCCACAAGCAACATTGCGATGGACATTCTTTTTGTCAAGGCCTTCAATATGGGGATTGCCGGTGTGGCATGGGCTACATTCTTATGCCAGAGCATAAGCTGTATTCTTTCGATTATTATCGTACTTAAACGCCTCCACAGTCTCAAGTGCAATGAAGATGAGCGTGTCCGCATATTCGATATACATATATTCGGCAGGATTGCCGCAATCGCAGTTCCAAGCATCCTGCAGCAGAGCTTTATTTCCGTCGGCAACATCATAATCCAGAGTGTCATAAACGGATTCGGCACAAGCGTCATGGCCGGTTATTCCGCCGCCATAAAGCTCAACAACCTTGTAATCACTTCACTAACAACGCTCGGCAACGGCATTTCCAACTATACCGCACAGAATCTCGGTGCCGGTAAAAAAGAAAGAATCCGCCCCGGTTTCTTCGCAGGCGGAAAACTTGTATGGATCATATGTATTCCTTTTATTATATTATATCGGGTCGCCGGCCGTTACCTGCTTCTTCTTTTTATGGAGCAGAGCAGTACGTCTGCCATTGAAACCGGAATGCAGTTCTTGAAGATCATCTCGCCGTTCTACATGATAGTCTCAATCAAACTGGTTGCTGATGGTGTACTGCGCGGTGCCGGTAAGATGGGCCGGTTCATGATCACTACTTTTACGGATCTCATCTTAAGGGTTGCCCTCGCAATACTTCTGTCCGCACATTACGGCACTGCCGGAATATGGAGCGCATGGCCTATCGGATGGTGCATATCGACCACGTTGTCGGTGGTATTTTTCTTCACAGGTGAATGGAACCAAAAAAAGATAGCCACGATATAAATCATGGCTATCTCTCCAAATTACCTTACCGGTAATATTATTTAGCTGTGATGTACTTCTGTGCAACGAGAAGTTCTGCGCTTAATACGGCTCCGCCTGCTGCACCTCTGATGGTATTATGTGAAAGTCCTACAAACTTCCAGTCGAATACCGAATCCTCACGGAGACGTCCGAATGATACTCCGAAACCGTTCTCGTAATCAACATCAAGTCTTACCTGAGGTCTGTTGTCCTCTTCAAGATACTGGATGAAATGCTCCGGTGCGCTAGGAAGCTTGAGCTCCTGCGGAAGTCCCTTGAAGTTTCTCCATCTGTCTATAATCTGTTCCTTGGTAGGCTTATTCTTGAAGTTTACGAATACCGCTGCTGTATGTCCGTTAAGTACCGGCACACGAAGACACTGTGTTGTGATAACAGGAAGTGCCGCCTTCTCGATCTTTCCGTCAACAAGCTTGCCCATAAGTCTTAAAGGCTCCTGCTCGCTCTTCTCTTCCTCGCCTGCGATATAAGGGATTACATTGCCCTCCATCTCCGGCCAGTCCTTGAATGTCTTACCTGCGCCTGAAATAGCCTGGTATGTGGTAGCTACTACAAGAGTAGGTTCAAATTCTTTAAGTGCGAAGATTGCCGGTGTATAACTCTGGATTGAGCAGTTAGGCTTAACTGCGATAAATCCTCTCTTGGTTCCGAGTCTCTTCTTCTGATACTCGATAAGTCCGTAATGCTCCGGATTGATTTCAGGAACAACCATAGGAACATCCTCTGTCCAACGGTGAGCACTGTTGTTGGAAACAACAGGAGTCTCTGTCTTGGCATAATCTTCTTCTATCTTCTTAATCTCTTCCTTAGACATGTCAACTGCGCTGAATACGAAGTCAACCTTAGAAGCTACTTCTTCAATATCATGAACATTATATACTATCATGTTCTTAACTGCTTCCGGCATAGGTGTTGTCATTTTCCATCTGTCACCTACAGCCTCTGCATAGGTCTTACCTGCTGAGCGAGGGCTTGCAGCAATAGCTACAACCTCAAACCACGGATGATTCTCAAGTAATGAGATAAATCTCTGTCCTACCATACCTGTTCCGCCAAGTATGCCGACTCTTAATTTCTTTTCCATATTCTTCTGCTCCTGTTTTCCTATTCTTGCTAATTCTTCTGGTAAAACGCGAACTCAAAGCCCTTGGCCCTGATTCCGTCTATCAAATCAGCCAACATCTTCTGATTAAGCGAAGATGACGCACTAAGCGAATATATTGCACCTCCGTGCGCCCTGGCAAGTGCCTTGCTAAGCGCCTGCCTGGTAGTCATCTGGCTGTCCCAGTCAGCATATGCATAACTCCAGAATACCGTTCTGTATCCTGATTTCTGCGCCGCTGCGAGCGTCTGCTCGTTAAAATATCCCGATGGTGGCCTGAAAAGGTACATTTCATATCCGAATGTTTCGTAAACGTAATTGTACAACGTATCAAGCTCACTTGTCAATTGATTTAGAGATAAATCTCCAACCTCTTTGCCGCTTGCAGTGTAATTTCCTATAACATGTCCTTCATCTATCATTCTGCGGACAAGTGCCTCGTTGTCCTTAACATACGATAGTGTAACGAAAAATACCGCTTTGACTCCCTTTTCCTTAAGGGTATCAAGTATCTTGACCGTTCTGCCGTTCTCACCTATTTCATTGAACGTAAGCCATATATAACTGCTCTGCGGCTCGATGAAATCGACTCTGTATTTATCATAAAGGTTAGTATAATACCCTATCTGCGGTCTGTTATTCTCCGAATCAACATTATCACCGAGTCCGTAGTATACACCAGTTGTATCATATGCGTCCAAATCCCCGATATCAACTCCGGCAGATGTATTCATATATGCCGAGTAATCGGAAATTCCTGCAGCTCCGCCCGGAATCTTTCCCGGTTCCACCACATGAACCCTGAAGTCCCTGACCGATATATTTCCGAAGGAATCCTTAGCTATAACTTCCGCATTATAATCTCCGAGACTATCAAAAGAAAGTGTGTCAACCATCTCTTTATCCTTGTCCGCAAGTGTCATATCCTTTGAAAAGCCATATTCATAATCCGAATAGTCTTTCACTGATGCCACAACATTATCAAGCTGAAGAGTTCCCTGCTGTTCAAAATAAATCTCCTCGCTCTTAAGCGAAATCTCCGGTGCCTTAATGTCAGTAACCTTAACCTTAAATTCGCGCACATCCTCTCCGTATGTGACGGATGCATTGTAAGTGCCCATCTTGTCCGTATCCACTTGTGACAAATCTATTGTCATATCTGCCAACATTGCCTTGGAAGCCCTGACATAGCTTGAAATATCCATATCAAGCTCATCACCCACATTTACGGTAAACTCGTCCTTAACAAGATTGATCGTGTAACCGCCGCAGCCGCCAAGCATCAATACGACAGCCGTACATACTAAAACTGCTGGTAATAATTTAATTTTACGAATAAAATCTGCCATAAGAAGCTGCTCCTCATAAGTCTTAATGTGAAAACAACCCGCCATACATTACTGCATCGCGGGTATATATTTGGTATAAAGCTGATGACGGGAATTGAACCCGTGACCCCTTCCTTACCAAGGAAGTGCTCTACCTCTGAGCCACATCAGCGCATCTGAATAAGATATTAACATATCAATCAGAATTTATCAACATTTTTTTCTAAAAATATCAGCAAAATTAAAAAATTATTCCATAAGACCGGTGAGTTTTGCCCTCACTCTCTGTATCGCATTGTCGACTGTCTTTGTGGTTTTGCCAAGATATGCGGCTATCTCCGAGTAACTGCAGCCTTCCCTGTAAAGTTCAAGCACCTGCAGTTCCATTTTGCTTAAACTCTTATACAACTGCTCTTCAAGCCTTGCCGCCTGGTCCTTGTCTATGAAAATAGCCTCCGGATTCATTTCATTGCCGGATGCCAGAACATCTTTGAGACTTGCATCATCTCCCAGGTCATCCGTTACAGGTGTATCAAGCGATATATACGAATTAAGGGGACCGTTCTTCAGCCTGTTATAAGCAGTCATCGCAGTCCTTATCTGGCGGCTGATACAAAGTGAGGCAAAAGTCATGAAAACCGCTTCGCGTTCAGGATTGTAATCTCTGATAGCCTTGTACAGTCCTATCATTCCTTCCTGAATAAGATCATCGTTATCCGCTCCGACCAGAAAATACGCCCTTGCTTTCATTCTGACAAGATTTTTATATTTCTCCACAAGCACATCCGCCGCCGGCGAATCCCCGTTACGGTATGTCATAACAAGTTCTTCATCCGACATCTTCGCATATCTGTCATTCATCCTAACACATCCTCTGTCTGACGATTTCATACGCCATTACGCCTGCTGCCACCGATGCATTAAGCGAATCTATATCGCCCTTCATCGGAATGGACGCGGTAAAATCACATTTTTCCTTAACAAGCCGTCCGACACCTTCTCCTTCATTGCCTATGACAAGACCTATCGGACCTTTGAGATTAAGATTATACATCAGTTCACCTTTCATGTCGGCGCACACGAACCAGAGGCCTTCCTTCTTAAGTTCGTCTATCGCAGATGCAAGATTGGTGACCTTTGCAACCGGTGTGTAATTAAGCGCACCCGCAGATGTTCTTGCAACCGTTGCCGTAAGTCCTACCGCACGGTGTTTCGGTATGATCACTCCGTGCGCACCGCACAGATTGGCGGTTCTTATTATTGCACCGAGATTGTGCGGATCCTCTATTCCGTCAAGAATAAATATAAACGGATCCTCGCCCTTGCTTCTCGCTGCCTTAAGAATATCGGAAACTTCAACATAATCATATGCTGCCGCATTTGCGATAACGCCCTGATGATGTCCCGTTTCCGACATATGGTCAAGTCTTTCTTTGTCAACATAATTAATTATCGAACCGCTTTTTTTCGCCTCGCGCAGAATAGTCATTACCGGACCGTCCTTACAGCCGTCAAGCACATATAATTTGTCTATTGTTTTACCGCTTCTGTAGGCCTCTATAACGGCATTACGTCCCTCTATGGTAAATTCATTGTGTTTCATATTATTTCCTTTCGCTGTCATTGCATTCAACAGCTTCAAAACCCTTTTTCACAAGTTCCATTATGCGTTCAAAACGTTTATCCAGATAAAGATATCCGATAAGCGCCTCAAAACCTGTCGCCCGCCTGTAATCACCGGCGGTTGCGTTCTTGGCCCTGGTATATGAATGGGCATTACGTCCACGCTTGTATGCTGCCGTTTCCTCATCCGTAAGTTCCGGTATTAATGCCTCTATCATAGCTGACTGGGTGCCCGCTTTGGCAAGATTGCTTGCCTTGCGGTTAAGCTTATCTACCGGCGCATTGCCTGCATATACAAGTCTCGTCCTTATGATAAGTTCGTATACGCAGTCACCGATATAAGCAAGTGTCAACGGAGAATATGTCGCAAGATCGATTTTTCCGAGGTCAAAAGCCTCCGCCATCTCTTCAAACATATTATACAAGCTCCCAGACAACACCTTCTCTGGTGTCTTTAATTCTTACGCCCTTGGCAAGAAGTTCATCCCTTATGGCATCTGCCTTTGCAAAATCTTTCTCCTTCTTGGCAGCCTTACGTTCCTCAATCTTAGCTTCGACAAATGCAGTAAGTTCATCATCCGCCTTAGGCGCAGCGTTTTCGCCCTGCATTCTTGTAAGATTAAGAGAAAGCACATAGTCAAAATCTTTGACAAGCGCAAGCTTGGTAGCATCGTTTAAATCACTTCTTAATACATCATATACGACCGTAATTGCCGATGCCGTGTTAATATCATTTTCAAGTGCAGCCTTGAAATCAGTTTTATATTTATCAAATCCGGCTTTATCGACTTCACCGTCTTCTTTAAGTTCTCCGATACGTTTAACAAGCTTATTGTATGCGGCTTTGGTATTGTCCATTATCTCATAAGTGAACTCAAGCGGCTTTCTGTAGTGTGACTGCAGGCAGAATAATCTGTATACAAGCGGATCGTATCCTTTTTCTTCAAGAACGGACACGGTAAGAAATTCACCGTTTGATTTACTCATCTTACCGTTACGGTCATTCAGATGATGCACATGGAACCAGTAATTGCACCACTTATGTCCGAGATATGACTCACTTTGTGCGATTTCATTGGTATGGTGAGGGAAAATATTATCAACACCTCCGCAATGTATATCCATGTATTCGCCGAGGTGCTTCATGCTGATGCATGAACACTCAATATGCCATCCCGGATAACCGACGCCCCACGGGCTGTCCCATTTAAGTTCCTGGTTGTCGAATTTGGATTTGGTAAACCATAATACGAAATCAGCCTTATTGCGTTTATTGGTATCTTCTGATACATCATCACGCACGCCGACCATAAGTTCTTTCTCACTCTGGCTTGAAAATACATAATAATCATCAAGCTTTGATGTATCAAAATATACATTACCGCCTGCAATATAGGCATATCCCTTTTCAAGAAGAACTTCTATCATATGAATAAACTCAGGAATACAATTAGTGGCCGGTTCAACCACATCCGGAGTCTTTATATTTAATTTGGCACAATCGGAAAAAAATGCATCTGTATAATATTTGGCGATTTCCATAACCGTCTTGTGCTCTCTCTTAGCACCTTTAAGCATCTTATCTTCGCCCGTATCAGCATCACTTGTAAGATGTCCTACATCGGTAATATTCATTACGCGCTTTACATCATATCCCTCATATCTGAGAGTCTTCTCAAGCACATCCTCCATAATGTAACTTCTGAGATTACCGATATGCGCGAAATGATAAACAGTCGGTCCGCATGTATACATAGAAACTTTGCCATCCGTATTAGGAACAAACTGTTCGATTTTTCTGGTAAGAGTATTAAACAACTGCACTTTATTTTCCATTTTCGTGTTTCTCCAATCTTTTTAAAATCTCATCGACCTGATTTCTGAGTTTCTCATTATCTTCCTTAAGTGTATTAATATCATTAAGAACCGGATCCGGAAGATTGATCTGATCAAGATCCGTATTCGGAAGTCTTACGTTATTGCTCTTTACGATACGTCCAGGAATACCTACAACGGTTGAATTAGGCGGTACTTCTTCAAGAACAACCGAACCTGCTCCTATCTTGGAACCTGCTCCTATCGTAAATGAGCCCAGTACTTTCGCACCTGTGCTTATCATCACGTTATCCTCTATCGTCGGATGCCTCTTTCCCTTTTCTTTACCGGTTCCGCCGAGTGTCACGCCCTGATACAACGTAACATTATCACCTATTACCGTAGTCTCACCTATTACAACACCATGTCCGTGGTCTATGAAGAGTCCCTTACCTATCGTTGCGCCCGGATGTATCTCTATACCGGTCTTTCTCGCGGCGCGCTGCGATATTTTCCTGGCCTTGTAAAACTTTCCCTGTTCGTATAATCTATGAGCTTTACGGTACTCCCAGATTGCCCAGAAACAAGGATAAAGAAATACTTCTTTATCGTCCTTCATCGCCGGGTCTCTGTCTCTTATTACTTCTATCTGCTCTCTGACATAATCTTTAAATCTCATCGTAATTCCTCACTTACGGCATATACTATGTTATAGAATATGCACAAGCTGACCTTTTGTCAAGTGCATGGTATACTACCGGTCTGCCTGACAGCCTTGGCATCCGGCACATCCGCCCGCATTCCGGCGCTCATTCATTATATCATCATACACATAATTCTCAACCGTGGTTATAAGCACTGATGCCTGCGATGCAATTCCTTCCCCCGCTCCCGTAAATCCAAGTCCTTCCTCGGTGGTTGCCTTAACACTTACACGGTTCTTTTCGATTCCAAGTGCTTTTGCTATATTTTCCCTCATTTCTTCTATATAAGGCGAAAATTTAGGACGCTGTGCAATAATTGTGCTGTCCACATTCTCTATTACATAATTATTATCCGACAATATTTTTGCAACATTTTTCATAAGTTCCATACTGGATATTCCCTTGTAGCGCTCATCACTGTCAGGAAAATGCCTGCCTATATCACCAAGCGCAGCTGCTCCGAGAAGAGCATCCATTATTGCATGAAGAAGCACATCTGCATCCGAATGTCCCAATAATCCTTTATCATAAGGTATATCCACACCTCCGACTATCATCTTACGGCCTTCTGTCAGCCTGTGGACATCATATCCTGTTCCTACTCTCATATATTATCCTCCTTGCCTTCCGGTAAAAAAAAGAACTTAATGCATTAACATTAAGTTCCTGTTGTCAGTAGCGGAGAAGGGAGTCGAACCCCTGACACCATGGGTATGAACCATGTGCTCTAGCCATCTGAGCTACTCCGCCATATAGAATTATCTGAATAAATGGGACCTACAGGGCTCGAACCTGTGACCCTCTGCTTGTAAGGCAGATGCTCTCCCAGCTGAGCTAAGATCCCATATTCAGTTATGGGCTTTCTCAACCCGCTTGCCTATTATATTATTAACAGACCACAAATGTCAATACTTTTTTTAATTTTTTTAAAATTAATTGTCATACAGTGTCAGCTTACTATATCCGTAATCGACTCAACGTCCCATATTAACGTGTTTGTAACCCCATCAGAATCCTTGACACTGATGCATACAGCCTTGAGTTCTCTCATATAACTTACGTTCTCAACCGTATATCCCTTTGGAATTACATCATGATTTTCCATTATACCGGCAGATACATTGTAAAACCTTATCTCAGACCCATTATCGTCCCCGGCAATCGTAAATATATTCGGTCCGTCCGGGTATATATACATGTTCCCAAGTTCCGCTTCCTTCTCAAGCGTAAATTTAACAAAGGTCCGCGGTTTTAACTCATCATATACGCATACCGCCCTTGCATAACTATCGCTCGTATAAATATATAATCCGTCTTCGTAGTATAAATCCTTATCGTAGCCGCTGAGACTTTCTATCTCCTGCATCTCGATGCTTAATTTGGCATACCCGTTGGATATCGGCGTTGAAGCTTTTATTATAAGGGTCGAATCATCGGATCCCATGCTCACAAGTTCAATTGAATCCAGACTCTCACCGGCATCATATGCCACGGCCGACTGTCCGGTCTCTGTTATATATTGGTATACACGGACATCCTTGTCAAGTGTATAGTAAATTCTGTTCCCGCTGTCGGTTACAAGCATGTCTTCCGGTGTAAAATCCAGTTCATATGCCGTGTATTTGGAGCCTTTTATGTTAAGCTGCAGATAAAGTCTGTTATCCTTATCATATACATATGGAACACCGCTTTCCGTAGTGGCCACATATGAACTCCCGGACAGATTTTCCGTTATGTTGATGGTTTTGTATACCTCAGCGCTTGACAAATCATATGTCACTACTTCACGGCTGTCCTCACCGATATAAAGTGCCATGATATATTTATTTCCGAATCCATACACGGAATCCGGGGATATGCCATTCTTATAAAGCATTTCGCTCACGTTATACAAAGCCGTACTTTCTCCTACAGGTTCGCCCTTGATAACCTTGTCAAAAATAGTATTTTCCTGTTTGGTTTCTTCCTGCGGCTTATTGGTTGTGCTTTTTATGGCAGTGCATCCCGTAAGTACCGTAATTGCAATACATCCTGTAAGTGCCAACGCTTTCCGTACTGATTTCACCTGCAACACCTCCGTGTCTACTTCAATCTAAATGTTCTGTATCCTATCTGACCGACTAAGCTTACACCTGCCGCCATAACAACTGCAAGTGCCAGTCCTACACCCAGTGTAAAAAATAATGCTGTGGAATTAATATATATGAACAGACTGCTGCACACATACATGATTATGTTGATTATAACATATCTGTTCCGGCTCTTTACGGCATCTTTTGTATATGGCTGTATCGCATAATATAGTGTAAGCTGGAGCACCGTAAAAAGACATGACAACATCAATATTCCAACGCACACAGGAATAACGGTTCCTGCATTCGATTTGGAGACAATTCCGGCCACGGCATATACCACCGTCAGCACTGCCGCCGGTACAATGTCTATTATGAGCATATATCTGAGCCTTATGAAATAATTCTCAAGGACATCATTACGGTTATTATATCCCTCCTTCTTAAGGAGTTCGCAGTCACACTGGTAAAAAAATGAACGGCAGATACTCATACTGTTTGAAAATACACACATAACAAATACCATCACAGGCATTGAATATGATATGATTTTTGACACTTCTTTCGCATGTCCGTTGAACGATGCGATAAGTGCTGCTGCCAGTGCGATTATCGAAAGCGCGATTTTGAATCGTATATTGGATGCTATACCTGACTTGTTTCGTTTAAAAAATTCACGGTTAATTTCCGAATATGCCTGTGCATTGCACTCACTGACATCTTCTGCCATGAATGCAGGTTCTTCCTCAAGCACCGCCGCATCATCTTCAGCCCCGTCATCAAGGCTGCTTTTCTTAAAAAGTCTTGCAGCCGCTTTCGGATATCCGCTATAATTCCATACATAATATATAAAGACCGCAATCATCAGCAGAATAACCATCAGCCATATCGTATTGAATACAAGGTCATATGCCCCGGGAACATATCCGCGCAGATATGGTATAAAATATGCCACAAAAAGAGACAAGAGCATTACCGCAATATTACCTTTTCTGTGCATGGAAAACGGTTTGGCAGTTGCCTTGAACATCATTATATTAAAGGCTTCTCCCGCATATCTCGAACCAACGATTACGATCGTCAGGTAAAGTGCTTTGGCCACATTCATGCCAAACACGGAAAATACGAGCCAGAATGAAATAAATTCCGTTATATTTTTACGCAGGATTACCATTCTGAAATAATCTGCAGGATTACATCTGACTTCGCGCAGCATAACATACGCCTCTTCGCCTGTCTCGAATATAACCGAATTATTAACAGAGCCGCAAAAACATATCATAACCATAGAGAAATAAACAAATGAATTCTCCAGTCCGTATCCTATATTGCCGGTTGCACTTAACCTTGACAGCACATACATCGGCCCAAGCATGGCAGCTGCCACAAATACGGCTTTCTTGATTATTTCCCATATTATCCTGCATGCAATGCCTATTATTCCGAACGCGCGCGCCGAATCCGAATGTATCTTCCGGCCCACAAACGGAATATGTTTTAATATATATGCCACCCTGTTGGCATCTGTCATATATGAAATATATCCGCATTGAAATATTTTCTTAACCATATTATTACCGTTTCTCCTGTATTAATCCGCCTGTAAGGATTCCGTCTTTAAGCCATACAAGTTCATCAACAAGTGTGTCTAATTTCTTATAATTATCAGATGAAATAATTATGATATGTTTATCCTTCATTCTGGCAATAAAATCTTTCAGAGTATTATACATCTTACCGTCAAGATTCGGCTCGTCAATAAGCACCACCACCGGTTCAGTGATAAGAATACTTATAAACTGAAGTCTCTGTTTCTCATCATCCGAAAAACTGCCTATATATTCATCTGTCCTGCCACGGCTTATTCCCGCAATCTCCAGATATTTGGCGGCATTGTGTTCCTGTGGGGCATGCATTGATATCATATATTCAACATACTGCCTTGCTGTAAGCATCTCAGGAAGCACCGGTTTATCATATACCAGTCCGAAATCCATATAATCTATCTTATAATATCCATTACCGGTGTCAAGCCTTATAAAACCACCATCAGGCGCACATTCCGTACACAGGCATTTAAGAAGTGTCGTTCTTCCCGAGCCTCTGCTTCCTGTTATGCCATATACAACCCCGCTCTCAAAATCATAACCGGCGCGGTCAATTACGGTAATGTCATCAAATTTTTTTCTTAAATCCCTAACTATCAGGCGCACAATTAGTCCTCCGATATAAATTAATGTTTATCGCGTGACATTTTGTATTTTAATGTTGTAATGTCACTTCCTCGTGTGCTATAATTCCCACATACTATCCAGATATTTTGCAGGAGTTGTTTATTATGAAAAACTTTTTCAAAAAATGGTGGCACGGTCTGTTCGGCCTGTATTTATTCATATACCTGCCATGCTTTTCCTACCTTGAGAAGACTGTAACAGCTGAATATCATCTGATACATTGTCCTCTTGACGATATTATCCCATTTTGTGAATATTTTATTATACCATATTACTTCTGGTTTATATTTATCGCAACGGCTTGCGCTTATTTTTTTCTCCGCTCACAGAGCGAAGCTGTCAGAATGTACTCTTACCTTATAATAGGAATGAGCATTGCCGTTGCTATATACTTCATATTTCCGAACGGTCTCGGCAATCTGCGCCCGGCTGAATTTCCGCGTGAGAACGCATGCACAAAGCTTGTCAGGTTCTTATACAAGGCCGATACTTCAACAAATGTTCTTCCGAGCCTGCATGTATATAATACTCTCGTTGTGCTTGTTGCGGTATTCCATTCAAAGACATTTGGCAGATATCATACCGCTGTCAAGGTAATAACGTCGGTAATCGGAGCACTCATATGTGCTTCAACGCTTTTCCTTAAACAGCATTCCGTGTATGATGTAATCGCTGCAGTCATTATGGCAGGTGCGCTTTATCCGCTCATCTACCGTTCAAAGCTGTTTGCCAGACTTAATTAAAACCAAATATCTTCTGGACAATGCGGTAACCTGCCACGGAGATTTTCCTGCCAACCTTACCCGGCCAGTTCATCCAGATACCGAGAATTGAGAACCTGATATGTCTGTAAGCTGAAGGTTCTTTCTCTTTAAGCAGCGCCCAGAGTGCTGCTTTTTTATTTATATTTTCTTCATCATTTGATAAAATTGCCATTATCGATGATACCGTCATAATTATTGACAGGTAATTTCTCATATAGACACGGCACTTCTTATTGTGGATTGATTCGGAATCATAGCAGTCAATCATCATCCTGTTGACAAGAAGCTGCTGGTCAATTCTCTTGATCATCACTTCCTCGTTCACAGACTGGTCGTTTCTTCCTATAAAATACCAATAGAAATTGACATCCACATAATACATTATTTTGACCGACGGAAGCGGCTGGAATACAAAAAGATTATCCACATAAAATGTGTGTTTAGGAAGATTCAGTCCACATTCCCTTAACAATTCCGTCCTGTAAATTACCGAATGCATCAATATGTATTGAGTATTTTTGAAATGTCCTATGTCATCCCATGTAAAATATGTATCTGTCGGAAGAACTGTCGTGTAACGCATTACTTTCTTACGCCTGGTGTTCTGCTTATCATATACATAGTTAGATATGAGCATATCAAGTCTGTGGCCTTCAAGTACGGACTTACGCATCACATTTAGAAGCTTCATATAAGCTTCTTTTCCGACTCTGTCATCGCTGTCAACAACCTTAAAAAATACTCCGGTTGCATTCTTAAGTCCTTCCATAACAGCATCACCGTGTCCGCCGTTGACTTTGTGCACGGCCTTACATATTCCGGGATATTCTGCGGCATACCGGTCTGCTATCTCTGCCGTCTTATCGCCCGACCCGTCATCCACAATAATTATCTCAACTTCATCTCCTCCAGGGAGAAGTGAATCAATGCAGCGATGCATATACGCTTCCGAATTATAGCATGGTACTGCAACTGACAAAATTTTTCTCATAATAACCTCACCTTGAACCATCCGTTCCATCTGCGGCAACGGGTTTTCTTATTACTTTACGGTCTATCAGCCATAAAATAAGGAATGTTACGGCAAGTTCTGCCACAACAAGCAACATATATCCTCCGGTAGTAAGTCCTATCCCTTCTTCCGGCATGACGTTGGTAATTATTACCGATATCAGATTGGCTCCGGCATGAAATATAACCGGTGCTAATATCGTCTTGAATTTCTCATAAACAAATGCAAGCAGCAGTCCTATTATAAATGCATATAAGAACTGTACCGCATTGCCATGCAGTGCTCCGAACACCAGCGCCGACACTAACGCCGCCGGAACAAATTTCATACGTTCCCTTAATCTGTTATAGATAAGTCCGCGGAATAAAAATTCTTCCACAATCGGAGCAGCAACTGCTGTAGATATGATCTGGACAGCTATTCCGCCCGAATATATCATTTCTGACACGTTGTCATACGTCCCGAAAAAGTCCACATTCCAGTCAACTCCAAAAAAAGACCTTCCAACAACCTGTATAAATCCCTGTACTGCCATGAGTACCATCGGTACAACATGATTAAATCCCATTGCAGCGAAAAATCCCACCACCGGCAGCAGAAGGAACCATTTCGGGCTCAGCTTCTCATATTTTGTATAACTTCCGTTTATCATGCTGCGTCCTTTATCCCGGCGCATAAACATAATATATAACGGTATCAGCACGGCGCTTCTGGCAATCGTAATATACATGCTGATATTGTAAGTATAATTCGTAAGTTCTTCCTCAAGGGCATTCACATCCATAAGTGACATTCCTCTTGAAGCAGCTATCCTGAACATATGAATGTACAGAGCGGCCATCTCTATTGCCATCTCTACTCCGACAAAAATCAGAATCGGATATACAAGTCTCCATACAAACGTTCCCACATTCTCTTTCTTAGGCAAAGCAAACCTCCCTGTAGTATTCTATCCGGTTCTTTTATGCCTCAAGCACCGGACCAAGATTAATATCGACATCATCCACAACTCCGCTGCCGTTATCTGCTGCATTGGCAAATGCCGGCATGATCGGAAGTCTTGCAAGAACCGGTGTATTAATTTCCTCAGCCAGTTCTTCTATCCCGCTCTCGCCGAATATCTTATGTCTGGCGTTACAGTCCGGGCACACAAAATAGCTGTAATTCTCAACCAGTCCGAGTACCTTGATATTCATCTGTTCTGCCATATTATATGCTTTCATGACAATCATACGCACAAGATCCTGCGGAGATGTTACAATCACAATTCCGTCCACAGGTATCGACTGATATATCGTAAGCGGTATATCGCCGGTTCCCGGAGGCATATCTATAAGGAGATAATCCAGATCTCCCCAATTCACTTCGCTCCAGAACTGCTTAATAACTCCGGCAAGCACCGGTCCTCTTAATATGACTGTCGACTCTTCCGTCTCTAACAGAAGATTCATGGAAACTATCTTGATTCCTTCTTCAGAAACCGCAGGTTCCATTCCCATAGATGTTCCGTACAACTGTCCCTTAATTCCGAACATTTTCGGTATCGACGGTCCGGTCAGGTCGGCATCCATTATGCCTACACGCTTTCCTTCCGCCACAAGCTTCCTGGCAATAAGCGATGTCACGGTGGATTTGCCGACTCCGCCTTTACCACTTACAATACCTATAACCTTGCCTATGTGGCTGTATTCGTTCAATTTCTCCTTGGGAATAACATTACAGCTACCCTTAGAAGAACATCCTTCACAATTTCCGTTGCATTCTGCTGCCATTCTGACATTACCTCCAAAAATCACTACATTACCCCTAATTATACCCCCAGCTTACCTATTGTGCAAGAACAAAACATCACGTTAAAAATATATAATACACCAGCGCAAGCAGGATTATAACTATAACTATTATCATCGCTGCGACTTTGCCCGTGTCATGGTGTTTTTGACCATAGTCTAACGGCTCTGTATAACGTGTATTCCTTACATAATATGTATTATTTACAGGCGGTTTCACCTGTCTATAGTGTTCTGCCGCTTTTTTCCTGATGCATGATAGTGGGTCATACCCATTCATCAGCGCATAATAGAACGAGTTCAGCCAGTTTATGTCTTCCATTGTGCAATTCAGAATGTCAAATGCTCCCTCGTCATGTGCCATTTCGTTGCGCATATGGCGCAGCCGGCGCAGTGTATTAAATGTTTCATTCCAATTGTCCGTTCCGTATGCCGCGGCCCAATTATCCTTCATATCGTCTATGTAGGCTGTAACTCCTCCGCCTGACAGACCGTACATCTGTGCGCACAGCCGATCGAGTTTCTTATACGTCTCAAAAAAATCCACATTAATTCTGTTCATGATAATTCCTTATAACCGTAGTTTAATAAAGGCTGCCAATGCCCCGCGGTTTATGGCAGCCTGAATGTTTTAGTAGTTTTCTTCGTGTACTTCAAAGTAGCTCTGCGGATGATTGCATACCGGACACACATCCGGTGCTTTGGTTCCGACCACGATATGTCCGCAGTTGCGGCACTCCCATACTTTGACCTCACACTTTTCAAACACCTGTGCGGTCTCAATGTTTTTAAGGAGCGCACGGTATCTTTCCTCATGGTGCTTCTCAATTTCTCCTACAGCACGGAATTTGGCTGCAAGTTCAGGGAATCCCTCTTTCTCCGCAGTCTGTGCAAATCCCTCGTACATATCGGTCCATTCATAATTCTCTCCGTCAGCGGCAGCCGCAAGATTAGTCTTGGTATCGCCTATTCCGGCAAGCTCTTTGAACCACATCTTGGCATGCTCCTTCTCATTGTCCGCTGTTTTAAGAAAGATGGATGCCATCTGCTCGTAGCCTTCTTTTTTCGCTACAGATGCAAAATATGTGTATTTGTTTCTCGCCTGCGACTCTCCGGCGAATGCCTCCTGTAAATTTTTCTCCGTCTGCGTTCCGCTGTATTTGTTAGATGCCATTTTGTATTCCTCCCGAAAATCTATGATGACACTATTTTACCATATATTCCCGGTAAATTCTATTTTTTTATAATCAAATTAAAAAACCGGCCTTTGCCGTCAGATTTTTGTTTCTGACTTTTAAGGTCGGAAGAAAATATGTTATTGTTTATTATATATTCTTTTTGCTGCGTCTTACAATAACCACGCTGCCTGCTGCTCCTGCAGCAGCGATGAGCAGAATTCCCAGCGCCGTAAAACTGCTGGTATCTCCCGTATCCGGGAATCCTGATTTTCCGGTATCTGTTCCATCCATGAAGTGGAACACCGGTCTGAGACCGTTGACCGCGTATTCAGGTCCGGCTATGGCAAATCCTTCGTTATTGCGGGTTACATCCATTTCCGCCGGAGGATTTACAAGAGTAACTGCCGGTTTGTCAGTTCCGTTAAACACAATCTGAGCTGAAATATTTCCATATCCGTCATCTGCACCTACCCACAAAATACCTTCATAAGAATCATAGTCAAGAGCCATTGCCCCGCCGATTCCCGGGTCAATCTCCGATTGATTACTTCTGCGTTGCCGTCTTTGTCAAGAATAAATGCATATACAGGTCCGTTTGCCTCGAGTGCTGCGAAAAATACACCTGCTTCTGAATCCGGATAGTCCGATGCCCGGCCATGCAATCGCATTAAGATATGAAGGCTTATCCGGCTCTGTCATAACATTTCCGGTTCCTTTTGTGGAATTTGCCACATCCGTAAAAGCACCTGTTCCGTCCGGAATACGTGCATACACGCCTGCGGCATGTGTACTCCAGGAATATTTTTCCACGACTCTCCCGGTATTATCATCTGTGATATACCATCCGCTTATATCAACCGGTTTTGTTCCTTCTGAGTCACAATACCGTTTTCTTGGTAAGTTCCCTGCTTAACATTCTCTGTTGCAAAAGCCGGCATGCCCTGACCCAGAACAAGAGTCAGCCCAAGTGCCAGTGCTCCAATGCATTTCCATTTTCTTTCCATATTATTTTCCTTTCAGATTATATTGTCATGTACGACTATACAGAAGGAATGTAAAAAGCAAATGCAGCAGAATGTAAAAGCAGGGGAAAATATATCTAAGCTCTTTTTCTTGCGGTCAGCCTCAAACCAGTTGTTAATAACATTTCCCGGGCAGGTGAATACGTTTCCTTCTCCGTTCATCAATTCAACATTTTTTCCGTTGTTTGATTAATATTGTCAAATATTTCTTTTATCCCGTCCATACCAAGTACCTCTGATACCTCATTTGCTTTGTAATATAACTTCTTCTCCATAGGTGCTTCACCTCCTGATGCTTTCCACATTTATAAAGTCTACATAGTAAATCAATCGTGAAGATTTTAGATGAATTAAGGATGAATATGTGGTAGAATTACCCATATGGTAGCCTTGTTCAAGAGACTATCAAGTCGGAAGTTGTAGGAGAAAATTCTTAATGAATATAACAGTTTATCTTGGGGCAAACGAAGGAAATGACCCATGCTTACGAAAAGCAGTTGAGGAATTGGGAGCATGGATTGGAAACAGTGGAAATGCACTTGTTTACGGTGGTTCTAAAGGTGGTTTAATGGGAGCATTGGCAGACAGTGTATTGAAGGCAGGCGGTGATGTTACGGGTGTTGAGCCGAATTTTTTTATTGAAAATGAGTTTCAACATGATGGACTGACAAAGCTGATTGTGACTAAGGATATGTCTGAGAGAAAAAACAAAATGATTGAGTTAGGAGAAGCCTTTATTGCCTTCCCGGGCGGCACAGGAACATTGGAGGAAATTGCAGAGGTAATGTCGAAGGTGTCTTTGAAACATCTGGAGGCACCATGCATTCTCTACAACCTGAACGGTTACTACGATGATTTGAAAGCACTTCTAAATCATATGATTGAAAAAGGATTATCTTCTAACGAGCGACAGGAGGGAATCTTTTTTGTTGAAAATCTGGATGATATAAAGCGAATCTTGAGACGGGCATAACTTATGTTTGCACAGTAAAATGGAGTTGCATTAGCGAAAGACAGAGCACGCTCAATTCAAGTTTGCCGAAATATATTTCTAACTTTCCCTATTTTACAGACATTCCAGCCCATTCATTAGTGAAATGATATGTATTTTCCCTTATTTTTGCCCTTATGAG
>OGOB01000018.1_pt1 | contig 145274 bp, 132 predicted proteins | sample 1573611 | NCBI WGS metagenome assembly OGOB01 (sample SAMEA2582016, study PRJEB24529) | metagenome | biome: Human gut stool | place: China | collected 2011 | reverse complement strand
CGGGGCTTTCGCCCCTCCCCTAGCTGTCTGCTAAGACTTAATTGATTGGATTAAAGCCGCTGCGGCTAACATCGCTTTAATCACTAATTCAATTATGTCTTTGGCTGACAGCGTTTTTTTCTTTGCTTTCTTCTTATTTGACATATCGTTTATCTCCTTTCCTTTGATGATTTTATTATAAATCAAATTTAATTTGATGTCAATACTGAAATCAAATTTTTTTTGTTTTTTTGTTGACTTATGTATGATTTAATTGTATTATTCATATAAGGAGGTCTTACATATGAACGATGACATTCAAAAACGTATATTTACCAGAAATCTTAATTCTTATATAGAAGCTAGTGGTAAGACGCAGCTTGAAATAGCCAAAAGCATAGGTGTCTCTCCTCAAACCTTTAATACATGGTGCAAGGGCATTGCCCTTCCAAGAATGGGAAAAGTTCAAGCATTAGCAGATTACTTTCATATCAACAAATCAGATTTGATTGAATCAAGAACACGTACAGAAAGTATCCCAGAAATTCTATCATATTACAATTCTTTAAATGATATGGGAAAGCAGGAAGCCACTAAGAGAGTTAAGGAGCTTACATATATTCCTCAATATACAGCCAAAGGACCGCTCCTTAATGCTGCACATGCTATTGACGGAGCATCTGATGAGGACAAACAGCATGATGAGGATATCATGAATGATGAGAACTTCTAATATATAATTTTTAAAAGGGTGATTTAATTGACTTACGAAGAACTTCTTGCTGAAGCAGACAGCCAGGATATAATTACTAAGGAGAAACCTCTGCGTGCCAATGATGGCCGCATTAAGGATAGGCACATAGCCATACGTGTCGATATGACCGAAACAGAGAAATGTTGTGTCATGGCTGAAGAGCTTGGCCATTACTACACGACCGTCGGAGATATACTTGATCAGGAATCAGTTAATAATAGAAAGCAGGAGCTTAAGGCTCGGCTCTGGGCCTATAAGCGACTGCTGCCACTCGACTGTTTCATATCTGCATTCCGAAGCGGCTGCAATACTCTATTTGAATACGCTGACTATTTGAATGTAACAGAAACCTTTCTGCGTGATGCTATCAGGCGTTACAAGCAGATATACGGTACCGACTGGGTACGGGTTGATAATTACGCCGTCCGGTTCTGCCCGGAACTAGCGATTATGGTGATATTTTAGTTATTAATTAGTTGAAAGGACTTACTACTATGAAGAAACAAACAAATCCATTACAGCCATCATTAATATGGCACAAGTTTATTGTGAATTTTTCCCTCTTCGCAGCGGCCGCGATTAACATTTTACGTTCAATAGCAATTATAAGTGGATATAAATACGGAGGATCTGCCAACAAGAATATTGTATATCAAAGGATTGGGAATTTACAGCTTGTCGATACTTGGTTGATTATATTTTATACATGCATTGCATTTGGAGCGATTTATGTAAGACAATGTCTTGCAAGATTTGAAACTAAAGCTCCCAAGAAACTTAATATACTAATGATTGTAAATTCCGCACTTAATCTGTTATTCTTTTTCATTGAGTTTGCTGTCCTGTATAAGTATGTAGATGTCCAATACACTGGTAATATGTTCCGGAATGTATTTATCAATATAATAGCTACTGTTATACTTGTAATTGTAAATAGTATTTATTACAAAAAGCGCAAATTTTTATTCGTAAATTAAAAACGGCCCCCGGCTAAGCCGGGAGCCTGCGCATATACCATAAGAATGATATGATACACGCCCTGAACAAGCTATATTGTACAACACTAAGGAGGTTATATGAAAGATCCCAAATCTAAAGAAGATATAATAAAGCACAAGAAGGCGGCAATACGTAAACTTAATGCTCTTCTTGAATCATTTATCTCTTCAAATGATGATGTATTACTAAAGAAAACAGATTTATTGGCTTTTTGGTTAGAAAGTTACTCAAGATACATATCTTTTGAATCTAACTTTAAACCAGCCATGAATATCGCTTATAAAAGAGGTGATGTTGTTAAGGTCGATTTTGGTTTCAATATAGGTTCAGAATATGGCGGATTACATTACGCCGTTGTATTGGATAACAACAACGCACATAATTCTCCGGTCATTACTGTCGTACCCCTTACCTCAGTTAAGGATGATGATACGACCACCCATAAACACAATGTATATATTGGAGATGAAATCTATAAAGCACTCAAGCTAAAACATTCTACGTTAAATAAACGTATTGATGCTGAACTAACAGAAACAGAGAAAAATGTTAATACATTAAAGGCTGTTATAAATGATTATAGTTCAGATAGCAGCGCCCCAATAAACAAAGATGTTCTTAACAATTTAAAGAATTTACTTAACGAATCAGAGGAAAAATGTCAAACTATATTTGATCATCAGGAACAACTGAAGCGGATTTCTTCAGAAATTATGCGTATGAAAATAGGTAGCATTGCGGTAATTAATCAGATTACAACTGTAAGCAAAATGCGTATATTGGATCCTGCAAAGACTATGGACATCTTGGCTGGTATTAGATGTTCAAAAGATGCAATGAAGCTAATAAACGAAAAAGTAAAAGAATTGTATATTTTTTCTTGACTGTGAGCATAATATACTGTATAATAACTTTTGTTAGAACATCGCCTATAGGGCATTAAGCAAAGACAAAAATTATTATCGAGACCTCACGGAAACGTGAGGTCTTTTACGTTGTTACTTTTAACAAAAAATAAGCCCCCGGCTAAGCCGGGAGCCTAAGCATATACCATATGAATGATACACGCCCTGAACAAGCATATTGTATCATTCTTCCCGGTATTTTGCAAGTCCGGGTATTTTTGTACCCATTTTTAACATACAATACATGGAGGCGATACAATATGTTATCTAAAAATGCTTGTGCTTACATCCGTGTAAGCACTGATAAACAGGAAGAACTTTCTCCCGACGCACAGAAACGACTTATTCTTGAATACTGCAAGAAAAATAATCTCACCATAATGTCAGAACACATTTTTGTTGAGAACGGAATATCTGGAAAGAAAGCAGACAAGCGTCCGCAGTTCCAGCGCATGATTGCTCTGGCCAAACAGAAGGAACATCCTTTTGATGTAATTCTTGTCTGGAAGTTCAGCCGTTTTGCCCGCAATCAGGAAGAATCCATTGTGTATAAAGCCATGCTCCAGCGCGCCGGAGTTGAAGTCATAAGTGTGTCTGAACCTATTATTGACGGACCGTTCGGTTCACTCATAGAACGTATCATTGAATGGATGGATGAATATTATTCAATCCGGCTTTCCGGCGAAGTCATGCGCGGAATGACAGAGAAAGCCATGCGCGGAGGTTACCAGTCCACACTTCCATTGGGATATCACATGAATCACGATACCGGTGTTCCGGAAATATACGAGCCGGAAGCCGCCATATACAGAATACTACTTGACCGCTACCTCAATGCCGGCATGTCACCGTTAGCGATTGCAAGGGAATTGAACGCCGCCGGTTATCGTACCAGGCGCGGTGCTCCGTTTGAGCGGCGCACAATCATTTACATACTTGAGAATCCATTTTATACCGGAATGATAAGGTGGAACCGGCAGAACCACTCCGACCACACCATCAAAGACCGTTCAGAATGGATTCTTGCCAAGGGTGCTCATGCTCCATTGATTGATAAAGATACATATGATCACATTCAGGCTGTAACCGCGCTCCGTACCCGGCCATATAAAGCCCGCGGAACATCTTCCATCAAGCACTGGCTATCCGGCATTGTGAAATGCTCCGACTGTGGCAAAAGTCTTGTCGGCAATGCGCTTTATAACGGTGTTCCCTCAAGCTGGCAATGCTCCGACTACAATAAAGGCCGCTGCTGTCACAGTCACTTTATTAAAAATACTGCCCTTGAGCAGGCTGTGTTCAATGCGCTCGAACATGCCATTACTTCAGGTGATATTTCATACACTCTCAAAAGTACCGACAGCTCATCCGAACTTGCATCTGATCTTGACCGCATGCTGTCCAAAATCGATGATAAAGAACGCCGCATCAAGCAGGCATACCGCGACGGCATAGATTCTATCGAAGAGTACCGCGAAAATAAAGAAATCCTGACAAAGGAACGTCAGGATATTCTCTCACGCCTTGCGGCTTTATCCGAGCGTTCTTCTGAAGATGATAAGAAGAAACTCCTCGCCGAAGTGCAAAGTGTCTATGATATTGTTACCGGAAATGCCGATAAACTTACCAAAGCTAATGCTATCCGGTCCATTGTTGACCACTGCGTCTATGACAAAGCAAACGACAGTTTTGATATATTTTTCTTTTTTTCTAAAGGCTCCAAACTCTTGTAAAATAAGGCCTTATCATAATTATACCTCACGGAAGTATGGTGGACCGGACGGTGAAATGGGTGCCAGCATGCGTTACCTCTCACAGCGCTATTCAATGCCTGACAATAAAGTTGCCGGGCTGCTTACGGATATAGGCACCGAAGAGTTAGCGCATCTTGAGATAGTTGCCACAATGGTTCACCAGCTTACCAGAAATCTCACTCCGGAACAGATCATGAATTCCGGTTTCGCCCCATATTACACCGACCACACTGTAGGTGTATGGCCGCAGGCGGCCGGAGGCATCCCGTTCAATGCATGCGAATTTCAGGTAAAAGGCGATCCTATCTGCGACCTCACAGAGGATCTCGCCGCCGAGCAGAAAGCTAGAGTCGTATATGATAACCTTCTTCGTGTTCTGGATGATCCCGACATAGTAGCTCCGTTACGTTTTCTGCGTGAACGTGAGATTGTACACTTCCAGCGTTTCGGTGAGGCACTCAATATCACCCAGGATAAACTTGATTGTAAAAATATATACGCGATTAATCCAGCATTTGACGATTAAATTTACTGAGCGCTGTTGTATGGCAGTGCTCAGTCCATACATATTCATCATGAAAGGATTTTTCAAAAATGTTCAAGAGCAACCGTAAACTCTGGTTCAAAGCCGCGGCCATCCGCGCTGTCCGGTCAATCGCGCAAACCGCCGTAGCATCCATCGGCACATCACTTGCCCTGCAGAATGTAGATTGGAGAATGGTCGCATCCACTTCACTGCTTGCCGGAATAATGTCCGTTCTGACTTCATTGGTTGGTCTTCCGGAAGTAAAGGAGGACTCCGATGACGAACACTAAAAGCCGTATTTTGGAAACAGGCGATAATCAGGTCTCATATCCTTACTATCTTCATGTATCAAATAAAAAAAGCGGGCGCGGATGGGCGCTCGGAATTGATATCGTAAAGTACAAGTCTCAAATTGATTATATAACCGCCCATTCGCTCGGCACCGTAATAAAATGTGTAAACTATCTCTCCGGCACCAACGGTGTACCCGACCGTGAAGGCATGGGTTACGGAAATTACATCATCCTCCGCCACTCTGACAAGCTCTGTACTGTCTATGCCCACCTTGAAAAAGTCTACGTCAGGGAAGGTGACACTGTGATGCCCGGCACCCGTATCGGTCTTATGGGCAACACAGGCAGCAGCCACGGTGCCCACCTTCATTGGGAACTGCGTGATTACAAATCCCCCATTAAAACATCCTCTTCCCTGAACGACGAACGTATTTTTACCTGGCTCGATCCCACACGCTATATCAATGCATCACTGCCCATCCGGAAAAAATATAGCGGGTTCATTGACAATATTTCCGACTCCGGCGTAAGCGGCTGGCTCTGGAATGGCATCGATGATGCCGCAGAATATGCCACCGTCCGGCTTCTCCGTTCCGGTACGGTTGTTAAAACTTTTTCCGGCAAGGCATCCTCTTACCGATCCGATTTGGCAGTCTCGGGTAAGGGCAATGGGTATCATGCATATGATATACACATAGATTCATCCACCCTGCCTTCCGGAACTTATACGGTCGATGTAATTGCTCCGGACGGAACTGTTCTTGGATACAGTTCACCTGATGCACCTGGCACTATTAATGTTTCCGCGCGCTCGTATACCCCCGGCAGCGCATTCCGTCTCTCATCCGTTCCGGTTTACAATGCTGAGACCGGCCCATCCATCGGCGTCCGCAGTGGTACTTACTACATTCACAGTCTGCCGGTATCCAACGGGCGCATCCGCATGACCAATCTGATTTCCCGCGTGGGCAAACCGGGGCAGGTAAGCTTCTGGGTGGAAATCAGCAGACTTTAAAACTGCTATATTCTCAAAGCCGAATTCTATCCGACCAGGTCGTTGACAGGCTCAACTATATGTATCTCCTCATTGCAATTATCTGCCGCAGCCATTATCTCAGTCACATCATTCGGCTTTGAAATGTTAATTGCTTTTTTAAACGCTTGATTTCGCTTGCAACTACGATTGCAAACTAGCAACTGCTTTTGCAAAGGCTTATATTTAAGATGCCTTTGTTTGATCAGGAAGGAGCTATTATGGCTAAACAATTATCCTTACCTGAACGTTATGTTATTGAGCGAATGCTTCATCAAGACTATTCATTCGCTTCCATTGGAAGAAACCTTGATCGTTCTGCTTCCACTATTGCTCGTGAAGTTTTGCATTATCGATGCTTCACAAACAGAATCCCTATTATGGGCGAAAATGACTGTATTAACAGGCCTAGTTGCCAGCGCAACACTCTTTGTCCAGAAATGGGTGTTCATGGTTGTTTTGCATCCAGATGTAAGCGTTGTCCTGAAGGAATTATTTGTACATCTATCTGCGATAATTATGATTCTTTTCAGTGCGATTTACTCGATAAGCCTCCCTATGTCTGCAACAACTGTAAGATGCAGAAGGGAACAAGTCTGAACAAGCTCAATGTCGAGGACACACGACTTGTTTGCTGTCATATCAACAGTGTCATACGTGACAACCTTGATGGTAAGACACCTTTTGATTTAATGTACTCTGCAGATGAAAAAAAGCTATTATCCGCACTTAACCTTTCACCCATTCCACCTGATGAGGTTATTCTGAGTCCAAAACTAATTAAACACTAATCAAGAAATCTGTCGGATCAAACAAAGGCCTCATATCTGTAATCGAAGCGGGGTCTCAGTTACTTTTGCAAACCGACTGGCATGCCGCTTATTAGTCATGTTCAGAAATCATGCAAAACAATAGCTTTTAATTCATTATATACCATTTTAAGCTCGGTTTTGGCCTCATTTTAAGGTTTAAGATTTTTAGTGTCAATATGTACTAGCAGTTACTATTTCATTCAAAGGGGGAAGGCTGGAATAGCATTTCGTAAATCTTTTAATGTATAGATATCAACTGTCTATCTGTATCACAAGACAAGTTATGACAACGCAACGTATTACATAGGTTTTGTACCTTTATTTACACAAGGTCTCAAACACGGATTGATTAAGTACCCGGCACGGGCCGGGCTACGCGCGTTTTCTCACTTATCACTTTTTCCACTGCCTGGCTTACAACAAGGTTCTCAAACTTAAATAAACTATAATGTGTACTATCATCATGCCATGCGACCGACAGAACACGCAAGCGATAATTTACATTCCACCATGTATCTATTTCAACTTTCATTATAGATATGGTATTACGCCGCAGATCTTATTTACATTCCACTATGTATCTATTTCAACAACGTATTCTGGCTTCTTCAAAATCTTTAGTGGTTAGATTTACATTCCACTATGCATCTATTTCAACTTTCTGCACAGTTTCTGGTAGCTCTGCTCTATTTCATTTACATTCCACTATGTATCTATTTCAACTGGCAATCACAGACATGTCTGATAATGCAAACAAAATATTTACATTCCACTATGTATCTATTTCAACAAATCACCAATAACATCAGAAATCTCACCATATGAATTTACATTCCAATATGTATCTATTTCGACCAGGAACACGTTCGGCCATTGGGAAATGGATTGTGTTGTATTTACATTCCACTATGTATCTATTTCAACAAGGCGTTACTAAGCTGCCGAACGTTCCTCAATATTATTTACATTCCACTATGTATCTATTTCAACCGAACATAGTTACAAAAATACTGTATCACAGCTCAATTTACATTCCACTATGTATCTATTTCAACTTGCGTATCTTGTAGGACTTGCGGCAAAAGCCATTAATTTACATTCCACTATGTATCTATTTCAACCCTTACTGACTGCCATAATGAGTGCCTGAAGCTCCGACATTTACATTCCACTATGTATCTATTTCAACCTATCCCATACAAGCATTATAATCTCACCAATATTTATTTACATTCCACTATGTATCTATTTCAACCTGCTTCATCGGATTTATGTGGTTATTAATAAGCTCATTTACATTCCACTATGTATCTATTTCAACTATCTCTCTTGTCGTGCCTATTCTTGGCGGAGCTGTATTTACATTCCACTATGTATCTATTTCAACTTGTTAAGATTATTGATAGATTACAGTCACGGTTATTTACATTCCACTATGTATCTATTTCAACTTGAGGTAGAGAAAGTTCCAGAAGTAGGCGATTATATTTACATTCCACTATGTATCTATTTCAACTGTGCAGACACCCTGATTAAACCGTCCATATATCTTGATTTACATTCCACTATGTATCTATTTCAACGTATTTAACGTAATAATGTGGGTTGTTCTATGTGCATTTACATTCCACTATGTATCTATTTCAACAGGCTTATATCAACGATATTATGGTCGGTTAGTTATTTACATTCCACTATGTATCTATTTCAACCTCGTCCTCTGGTCGTGGCAGTAGTATTACTTCATATTTACATTCCACTATGTATCTATTTCAACTGTGACTGTTGGAGCTTCGTTTTTCATAATTGACAATTTACATTCCACTATGTATCTATTTCAACAACTGCTCCGTCTGTTCGTGAAGTACTGTTATCGTAATTTACATTCCACTATGTATCTATTTCAACCTGTTCCAAAAGGATATACAAGGCGTGAAATGTTATTTACATTCCACTATGTATCTATTTCAACCACCTTCATCTTCCACATCTGCGATATTCAGATCAAGATTTACATTCCACTATGTATCTATTTCAACATTTGAAAATATGCCTATTCATACAGTAGATGAAAATTTACATTCCACTATGTATCTATTTCAACATGCCTTTTCCACTCTGCTCATAAATGTCCATTATGTATTTACATTCCACTATGTATCTATTTCAACAAGCTACTGCAATGGGTTCATTTCTCGCAATGATATTTACATTCCACTATGTATCTATTTCAACTTATGCAATTCGCTTGCAAATGTTTTTCTTATCTTGATTTACATTCCACTATGTATCTATTTCAACAGTCTTTCCGGAAGAAATCGTAATAGTTTTATCTGCATTTACATTCCACTATGTATCTATTTCAACCTGTTTGATGACCCACACTTGTGTGATGTTGTATTATTTACATTCCACTATGTATCTATTTCAACAAATTTAAAATGTCATTCGGTAATGTTCCTACAGATATTTACATTCCACTATGTATCTATTTCAACGTGCCTAACGGACACAAAGTTATGTACATCTTTATATTTACATTCCACTATGTATCTATTTCAACGGTATTGCAGGATGCAATCGGGTAAGGAGTAGCGCAATTTACATTCCACTATGTATCTATTTCAACAACAACGTAATAATACATCAATTCCAGATGCAATAATTTACATTCCACTATGTATCTATTTCAACTGCATCCATATTTACCGAATTGAGCATCTGAATCACATTTACATTCCACTATGTATCTATTTCAACTTGATCAGCTGCATAATGATCTTATCTATCAGGAATTTACATTCCACTATGTATCTATTTCAACTTAGTCAGGAATTTTATGTAATATTTATATCTATTAATTTACATTCCACTATGTATCTATTTCAACGATATATGTTTGATTTTATCATGGATCTTATTTAATTTACATTCCACTATGTATCTATTTCAACTTAAACATGCGTATACAGTTCTTGAGGAATACGGAAATTTACATTCCACTATGTATCTATTTCAACATATTTTAAACATAAAAAATATAACAATGCTCCGATATTTACATTCCACTATGTATCTATTTCAACACAGAGTAGCGCCAGCATCGCGAATGATACAGCTAAATTTACATTCCACTATGTATCTATTTCAACATGGAATCTGGTACGTATGATGAAGCAGAAAAAATATTTACATTCCACTATGTATCTATTTCAACGGTTAGAAATTTTATGTAATATTTTATTTTTATTAATTTACATTCCACTATGTATCTATTTCAACTCATAGCAGGACATTTACAAAATGGGCGGATGCGCATTTACATTCCACTATGTATCTATTTCAACACCTTGTCAAAAATTTTGCAAGGGTTTTTTGTTAATTTACATTCCACTATGTATCTATTTCAACCAAGGGACATTAACGAAACGCAAAAGGATAACATAATTTACATTCCACTATGTATCTATTTCAACACTGCCGATTTCGGCACTGATTTCGTTTTGATTTTTATTTACATTCCACTATGTATCTATTTCAACATATACTTGATATGCTAGATGTCAGACTATACTTAATTTACATTCCACTATGTATCTATTTCAACCAAAGCCATTCAATCATCAAATTGACGGTGTAAGATTATTTACATTCCACTATGTATCTATTTCAACGATCTCTCGAATAGAATGAAATTTTTCTCAACCTGCATTTACATTCCACTATGTATCTATTTCAACGCTATATAGTCCATTATCGCACCTCCTCTATTCCGATTTACATTCCACTATGTATCTATTTCAACAAATCTGGCTATGTTCTGCTTATACCAGCTATTATATTTACATTCCACTATGTATCTATTTCAACGTTGTATTGACTGACATATCTGTTTTGCCAAATTCAATTTACATTCCACTATGTATCTATTTCAACAACTGGTATTCCTAGATATTCATGTTCATATGCTTTATTTACATTCCACTATGTATCTATTTCAACACGATTATGAATTTGAACCTTTCCTGCTATTTTGGCATTTACATTCCACTATGTATCTATTTCAACCTGTAGGCGGCTGCCAGATTGTTTTTAGGCATTTTGATTTACATTCCACTATGTATCTATTTCAACCAACTCGGTGTTAATCCGGATATTTTCGGCATTTTGATTTACATTCCACTATGTATCTATTTCAACGCGGCTCGTTTCTCGGTAGTTGATGTTGTTCCGGTATTTACATTCCACTATGTATCTATTTCAACCCATTTGGTCTTGAATACCATTATTATATCCCTCAAATTTACATTCCACTATGTATCTATTTCAACCCGTATCTTCAAAACCTTTATATCTATTAGACTGGTCGTTGCACTTCTGTCGACCAAGCAGACATCAATTATATTTATATTGACGTGTTCCGGCAATATCCGGATTAGCACTGATAAAATAAGGATTGTCGACCTCCTTGTTATTTTACAATATTACGCATCGACAGTCAAAGCATAAAGCTCGTCAGATCTTCCTTTTTTCCCCAGAATTCTTTGTCCAACCATTGTTGCTGCCTGCTTTTGAAAATTATTACTGAATCCTGAGTCTCATCAATATAGGGTTCCAGTTCTTTCTGCATCTTTGCTAACTGCACATTGGACAGTTCGCCCTCAAATACCGAATTCTGAATGTGTGACATATATTTTTTACAGGTTTTAAATATATGTGACCACCTTTTACGCCCATTATCATTCTGACACACATCATACACCATTATCACATACATTTCCTACCACCATATTCTGAACCCTTCGTATTCTTTTTCTCCCAGCAAATGCTTTACAAGTTTATAGCACTCTAACCGCATTAGATATTGATACGATACCTGCCTGCCCAGTTCCTTGTGCATAATCGTCTGCTTCATCCTGTTTTCAAACTCTGCTGCAATTAACTGCGAAGCTGATTTCTTTAGATGCAAGAAATTCAATTCCTCTGTAAATGAATCTTCCGTTATCTGGTTCTTATTTAATAAAGAAAAAATCAATCTGTCACCTATAAGTGGTTTAAAAATCTCTGACAGATCAAGGCAGAGAGAAAATCTTCTCACACCAGGTTCATGCAGATAACTTATTGTTGGATTCAATTGCGTGTGATATATTTCACTCAGAATTCTCGTATATACAAGAGAATTCACAAAGGAAATTAATGAGTTTATCATATTATCCGGCGGATGCATTACCCGCTTTTCAAAATTTATATTCTGATTAATTATCGCGTTCCACGCGGCATAATATCTTTTTCTTATATTTCCCTCCATACCCATTAGTTCCTCTATGTTTTTTGCTCTGTCAAGATGATTTCTGATACTATCTATATCTTTCATATACACCGATACATCTTTGTCTCTAACGTTATAATATCTTAAATTTCGGTAAATATTGTCCGCCGCTGCCTGTATTATTCTGACGGCTATTTTAAGCCGCTTTTCATGATGCGTGTAATGCTCTACCTGCTGTACCAAAAGTGCGCCTGCCGGATTGCTTTCCTTCGGATAAAAACTCCCCGTGTAGAAATTATAATAATTAAAAAAATGGATTGGAATGCCATACTGTGCTATATAATTGAAAAAAGGTGTATTAAAAGTCATTTCGGACATAACATATATATCAGAAATACGTTCTATAGGAACATCCCTTTTGGTTCCTTCGTAAGTTGTAAACTGGAGAGTGTTGTCTTTACGCCTTAAATCACCGTTATTATATATGTATAAACTCTGTTTCACTTTAAACCTCCTTACCGTTATACAAAACATAGATCATAATAAGCGCATTTATTACATATGCTCTTTTTTTCAAGTTCTATGTTTGTATTTGTATTTCTTATACATTGTATGTCTTTTAAAACTTTTTCCAAATTTCTGACATCTTCTTCTGATAATTCCACATGTATCTTCTTTTTTAGAAGCGGATAATCTATGCTTCCTATTACATCATTGACACCTTTATTTTTTAGATAATAGAGATAATATTTTAACTGCCATATCCCCGCATCCTCGATAGCTTTACTTTTTTTAATTTCATGCACTTCGTTTTTATCCCTGATGAAATCAATATTTATCATATTATCAATTAATACATGTTTGGAATCCCTGCTGTAACTTGAATCATCCAGAAGCTTTCCAAGCTGGACATTTTCGTTTTCTTCTTCCATCTGAATGCCGTGACAAAAATACCACAGTTTCCTCTTACACACAAAATAATAGTACACCATTATACCTGTAATTTCGCTGTCCATACTTTTTATCCTCACATTCTACCAGAATATACCGTCATCTGTTTTCTCTATAAAAAGACCCAGCCCGGTACATCCTTCCTTATCGAAATCATACTTGCATATAGCTCTGTGAATATCTAATGTTTCGTTACCTATTGCGCTTTTATCTACAAAATCCGGCAGTATGCCCCCTCTCCACTTATTGACCGACATAGTTTTATTTCTGATTTTTTCCCTCAGGATTCTTTTGGTCTCCCTTCCGGTATACCTATCACCCAACATGTCAAAGCAATTATCAAGCAATTCTTTGTTGTCATTGTAAACATTTTCCGGAATTATCGATATATTCTGAATATCCCTGAATTTCTCATCAGCCTGTTCCTTTGAATAATCAAGTGGATTGAGATTGTCAAAAAAACTAAGTTTTTTCTCTATTTTCTTGAAATAATCTGTTTCTCTAAGCTCATCGACACAATAAACTTCATCAATATATTTTTTCTTATCTGCCTCGATAAAAAAAGCACCAAGATATGACTGTAATTTATCAATAGAACGTTGATATATCTCTTTATCATATACGGTATGGTTTCCGGTACAGTACACATGTATATTTGGGATTTCCGGCGTATATCTATATCTTCTGTTACATCTTCCCATTCTCTGCAAAAGGCTGTCGGCCGTGGACATTTCAGTATAAAGCACATCAAAATCTATATCCATGCTGGCCTCAACTATCTGCGTTGTTATCCATATACCTACAGCATCAACATCGTCTGAAAAAGCTGTAAGACTGTCTTCAATCATTCGCCGGTCTTCTTTGGTATAATGCGAATGCAGCATATGGATGTTACCGCACTTTTCTTTCAACTCAGCATATATATTCTGTGCACTTTTGATCGTATTACAGATTATCAGCACTTTTTTATTCCGGGCATCATCAATAACGGCACTTGTATTTATCGGACCATTATACATATCCACCATGTGTCGCCTATCTGTGTTGGTTCCGGAGAAATCCTTATATACATACTTCTCCCCTTCAATAAGACCATATCTAGCCATAAAATATTTAATCACCGGAGGCAATGTCGCCGTTATGATTGCAAACCGTCCACCCATGTCGGTAATCATTTTCAATCCATAAATCAACGCTGCAATTAATCCCGGTGAATATGACTGTATCTCATCTAATACTACCTTAGAGTATTTTAATGTTGCCGCAAATATTTCCGTTCCCAGTGCTTTATATACAAACTTAAATAACTGATCGACAGTGCATATGGTTAATGGTTCTGACAATAATCTTGCCCGCTCGTATTTTATGTAGGCATTTTCTTTGCTTCCATCTATTATGAATTTCTGCATACAGTCTGCATGTAATAATGAAACATCATCATAACCATATTGTTTTTTTATACGATCGTATATAGCATTTGAAGATATCTGTAACGGTAATGTATAATATGCTTTTTCACCGTTAATCCAAAGCAGCGCTGCTTCTGTCTTACCCGAACCCGTCGGTGCTTCGGCAACAACATTATTATCACAATTATCACTCATAAATTTCTGTACCGGTCTTAGGCCTTTACCGCATAAAGCGTCATAAATGTTACCTTTAAGCCGTCTGTCTGCCAGATCACTGTTTCTCTCCGATTCTACATATCCCGCGCTCACCGAATAATCAAATTTATTCAGCAATCCTTTTATGAGCGCATATTTTTCCCAATCACTCTCTGCTATTCCGTATCGGCCCGGTCCGAACAATAATTTATTTCTGTATGAAGGATAAACCTTTACATTTTCATCATTCCTGTATTTCCTAAGAAAATCTATATAATATTTCTCACAATATTCCTTAATTTGTTCATCCGTCCAGATGTCTTTCCTTGTGTGATGATAATATACCGCTGTGATAAATGCCTTAAAATCAGACATATCACATTCCGGAAACCTGCTCAGAAACTCTTTTTTGCTGACAGAAATTGCACTTAAAAAGCCATGCGGTATATCCTCTGTCTTACCAGACAGACTGCCGTTACCGATTTTGACTTGAAAAACTTTATTAAGCTTTCCTATATCGTGTATTCTGCAGGCTTCAACTGTCAGCTTCTTTTCCTTTTCCGTAAAATACTCGCCATATATATCGAAAAAATCTTCCGCACATTTTGTGACATCGTCCAGATGTTTTTTTAATGTCACCGGCTCTTCAACATTTTGACTGATAAGGTCATTAAACTCACTTTCAACCGCTTTCCATTCATCCGGTTCAAGTTCGTTTCCAAGAAGCTCCTCTAAATGCCTGACACTATCAGTCCGCCTGGATATCTCCTTATCTGTTATACTCTTTCCTTGCGATTTAGCCCAAAACTCCATTTTATCAACTCCTCTTTATACATAATAATTCCACAGTGTCTCTATTTAATTATAACCTATGCCAAAACTACAACATCCCTATAGGGTGAATCATCGACAAGTGCCTGTCCGAGTGCTTTTCCCTTTGGATAATGATAGGCTTTAATAATTCCTCCATCACGCTTCCAACGTCTGTATCCGTTAATAATCTCATACTCCTTTGTTAGGGAATATACCGTATATCCCTCTCCCGGTCCCACCAGAAGTTCTCCATCAGAATCCGTGCTGTCAACCGGTATATATATGTTATTTCCGGTTATCACTTCTTCGTCTTCCGTAAGATTAACCACTGTTACCGACTCTATATCAAGCAGATCCTCATACCGTCCCAAAGACAAATAATTTAACGGCTTTAGCAATGATTGGTATATCGTATCAAAGTCATTCTCATCTTCAGGTACGATATGTATGACCATATGATTATCACATACAAGTTCAACATTGGCCGGACCCCTGAACACGCCGTAGTCTTTATCATCTTTTACGCAAAGTTGATGTCTGGTTGCCTCATATTTGGTTCCGTATGAAAAAGAATATCTGGTATACAGTTCGGATATCGTTCCGTTATTCGCACCCTGTATACAAAGCTTCATTCTATGAAGCTCTGTATATCCGCATGCCGCATGTATCATTCCCATTACGGTTGAATAAGCCGGAAGCGGAAATGACTCCCTTATAATGAAACTGCTGGGCTTTCTGTAATTAGCAAGGTTCTGAAAACATTCAAGTCTAATTGCTTTCCCCATAGTATTCATCCACTTTCTTCTTAATCTCATCAAATGCCTCTGCAACCGTCATGGCATTCAGCTTGTCTTTAAGTTCTTTATCATTGTCAAACAATCCGCTGACAACACCTGCAACAGTAGACTTTCTTACATCTTCACTGTTGTTCATTATTTCAAGCAGCGTATCCGCATTTATTTTATTTCTGTCTATACGGATTCTGTTTTCAAAAAATGGATTTTTCCTTGAATACACACCTCCTATAACAAAAAGTGGTGCAAGGTTCTCCCTTCTTCCTTTAATGTCCCTGTATAAGTACAGAACCACATCAAGAAAAGCTTTTATTCTCTTAGCCTTGTCCTCCGATGATATTTCCAGATTGCCGTCAATTCCAACTCTGTCCAAATCTATCGATGCAGTGTATGCGTAATACGCACGATGAATTTCGCTCTGTGCTATTACGTTTTCAAGATTATCCCTTCTCGCCATCCCCATATTGGTAAGAAATTCCATATCACTCTTATATGGTTCAAGAGCTATCGCATTGCTTAATCTTACAACAGCACTTCTCGTTGCAGCTTTTCCCTTTTCGTTATCGTCCGATTTGGATGTGGTTTTCATATATCCGAATAAGTCTATTTCCGGGTATTGATCTATTGCTGCCGACGGTGCAAACTGAACCACTCCGCTCTTACTGTCCACCGGAGTATTATCCCATCCAAGTTGCTGGATTATATTGTATCTGAGTGCCTGTCTTGATATGTAGGAATACTGCTCATAGTTTCCTCTTGTCATTTTCTTAAGTGTGGAAATATTACCTATACCCTCTCCGTAATTTGCACTCTCTGCCAAAAATACCATTGTTATTGTTAAACCTTTATTTTCCATTTTCTACCTCCATTTTATCTTTGTCATTAAATTTAGAGTTACTGCCTTTAAGTCCTAAAAGGAACGCATATCCGTATTCCTCAAAAAGTTCCTGATTGTTCATTATATTCACAAACTCTCTCGGAACTAAGAGCTGGCTCTGCCCTTTCTCCTCTGCCGGTACTTTACATGAGCTGTATAATCGTAATACAACATCCATAAATTTCCCGCTATTTCCGGTTGAGATCGCATTTATCAACTGATAAATCGTTCCTCTGATACAGTCATCGTCTTTGGCCCCTTTGGATGCCAGAAGTGCTTTTCTTAACTCGTATCCGCTGTTCATAACCGAATTTCTGTTCATCTCAACTTTACCTCCATTTTCTTTATTATTGTGTACTATATCAGTCCAAAGCAATACCTTGTATACCCAATATGCTGTTGCAATTACACCCGAATTATCAATAGACAGCCTTAATACCTTGTTCAACAGGAATTTCTGACTTCTGAATTTGAGAACATTCATAACCACCTGCTCATGAACATTCAAATAGTCTTTTCCGTCTTTAATATATGGATGTTCCCCAAGACGTTCCAATGCCTTTATGACATTGTCCTGCTTAAGAATAAGCAATGCATCACGGCTTATTACCGCAAACTCATATTTATCGGTTTCCTGTGTACCTCTTATAATCACTTGTATGTTATTAAGCTCGTCCAGCTTATCATGCAGTATCCTGTTGAGCATTCTGGCAAACCATGCTGTATATTTTTCATCTTCACCTTTCGGAGTCTCTTCGCTGTATTCTCCAAGCTTGCTATTGGCTGCAACCAGTGAACAGACTGAAGTATTGGTGTTTATAAACGAAAATTTATTCCCCGAAAGCCGGAATCCCAAAGGACTTGCCGCATACAAAAAGGCGCATACAGGACATAAGAATGCATCCACTTTACAATTCCAGAATGCGGATGTCTTTCTTGCGAGATCGTCTGCCACATCATTCATAAAAGCTATAGAAACCTTCTCACTGCCACTTACCGGTTCTGTGCATTCAATGCATATTTCCTTGGCTTTACTATGATCCGTCTCAAAGTACCGTTTGAATGGCTTTGAAAAATCTTTGTCAAATTCTTCCCACATATTTTTAGCTGCTGCCTGGCGATTTAGAAAACACTTACCCGTCCAGAATTTATTAATATAATTATATATAACTCCTTTCATAATAAAAGTGTCTCTGCACTCCGGCTGTTCCAAAAATATCCTTAGCTCTTCGAGCCGGTTAATCAACTCTTCTTTGGGCATATTCACATTCAGTTTGGATGCCTTCAATTTCAGATATGTCTCAGGATTCGATATTCTGTTTTTAATATTTTCAAAACCGCTTTTTATACTGTTGGCAAGCAATTTATCATTGATAAACTTAAGATTCTCCTTGACTTTCTTGTCTGCTTTCCAATCTCCCATGCGAATTTCTTCTACAAGTTCCCGAATATATTGAAGAATCCGGGTATATGACGTATACTTTCCAAAACATTCTATACATGCTTTAAAGTACATGTCTGTCCAATCCGCCGACACTGCAAAATCAATATTTAACCATATGCTTTGCCCATCATCGCTGACTCCGTAATCTTCTCCTTCGACAGCCAAAGACATATCTAGCATGTATTTTAAAGCAACTATGCCGGCATTTTTAAGAAAATTACCCATTGTTATATAGTATCTTTCCAACTATATCACCTCCCTTACATCATAATCTCAAATTTGCCATGTCCCTCGGAACGGCGCGCTCCAATGCCTGACAGATACAACAAATTCAACAGTTCTGTCGAACCGGTTAATTTGTAAATCCCTATATTGGCGTCAATCCTTCTTCCGAAACATGTCGCAACAATTTTTCTGGCTTTGATTGGAATAATGCTGAATCCCTCGGTTGAAATATCGTATTCCATTTTCTTCAGGAAAAACTCTGTGTTTTCTCTTAAAACACTTGAAAAATGCGGGTTATTATATGTAAGATATTCATCGGTATTTTTTTCAATATCGTGCTTTCTTACAACCAATGAACTCTGCATTTTTATCACGATTTCCTGCTCGGTGACCTGTCTGCAATTATACGTCCGTATGGAAACCAGCTTCATGGAATTTCTGTTCATTGGATATTTCTTAAACTTCATGAGTTGAAATGCATTAAACCACTCGATTGTATGTCCCATATCGCAGCTTGAAAAACTCATCTTTATACGATTATTTTTCAGCCGTATAATATCGCTGTCAAATTCTGCTCCCGGAAGACACACACTGAAAGTATATGTTTTGATAACCGGTTTGTTACTGCCATACAATTCGTTAAACATTTCCTCTGAATATCCACTGCAGGCCGCTTTAAGAAAACTTACAAACACTCTTTCATACTCCAGCGGTATTTCTGCCCTTTCAAGTTCAAACTCCAGACTCATCTGTATCATAACACTCCTCCTTTCCATGTATTGGTATAAATCATATACTAATACTGTTGCATTCATCTGTCAATATGTTTTAATTAAATAGGATTATTTTTTTCTTCTTGCATTTAGTTCCAACCTGATGTATTCTAAAAAAGAAATTTTATCAATTTGGAATGTAAAGATTTAATTAAATCATATTCTACACGTTAATAGTAACATTATGGAACTTTGTCTGTAACTATCATGGTTATAAGGCTATTAAATCCTTGCACATCTGTATTTTATCTCTTTATATGTCCATTAAACAGGACTTTCATTTAATCACCTAATACGTTTAATTTCCCAATTCGCACTTTTTTGCATTTTGGGGGACATTTGGTGTCAATTTGACAGATCGTGCATTGTAATATATCAAATTTCTCATGTTTTTTAATACAACTAATTTCATATATTACCATACATCAGTATCTCATATAGCAAATAATTCACACTGTCATTAGAAATCAAGGACGTGTGAAGAGAGAAGGATCCAGAGATTGCATCACTTCGCTCTCCCCCACACACAAAAGAGCCTGCTCCTCTTTCCGGGACAGACTCTTTATTGGTTTTTCTATTTATTTTTCCTCATCCTGCAGTGCGTCGAATCCGTGCTCGCCGGTGCGGACCTTGACGACATCGCGAACGTCGTAGATGAATATCTTGCCATCGCCGATGTTGCCGGTGTAAAGGACCTTCTGGACTGTGGTTACAAGAGTGTTGACCGGAATCTTGGAGATTACGACGTCAATCTTGATTTTCGGCAGGAGGCGTGTCTCGATAGGTGCGCCACGGAAGAATGCCTTGTGGCCTTTCTGGACACCGTAGCCGAAGACGTTGGTTACAGTCATACCGGTTATGCCGATTGATTCAAGAGCATCCTGCAGCTGCGAGAATTTCGACTGGTTCATAATGATTGTCGCCTTGCTTATGCCGCTGTCGACCGCTTCGTGATGCTCGACCACGACAGCCTCGTTGACGGGAACGTTGGCAGATACATCTGTCTCGTCAGCCGGTGCCTCGTCATCAAAATCGGACATCTCGGTTACAAGTGCAAAATCAGGATATGCAATGTTGCCATGCTCGCCGATGTCAAGACCTGCGATTTCCTCCTTGGCCGTTACACGGATGCCGATGGTTTTCTTGAGGACGAACCATGTAAGGGATGCTGCCGCAAATACAAACGCACCGACTGCAACGATACCGAGAAGCTCTGTGCCGAGGAGTTTTGCGCCGCCACCGTAGAAAAGACCGTTTACGGTAGAAAGGCTTGTCACGCCCTCTTTGGCAAAAAGGCCCACGCAGATTGTACCGAATACGCCGCAGCCGAGATGGACTGAAGTTGCGCCGACAGGGTCATCAATTCCGAGGCGGTCAAAGAAACCGACAAGAAGAACTACAATTACGCCGGCAACGGCTCCGATAAGGAGTGAAACCGGTATGCTTACATAAGCGCAGCTTGCTGTGATTCCGACGAGACCTGCGAGACAGCCGTTGACTGTCATGCCAAGGTCAGGCTTGCCGATAACTATCCATGAAGTTATCGTTGATGTAAGAACAGCCGCTACGGCTGAAGCATTGGTTGTAAAAAGTATGTGCATTACATCGGACGGGTTCTGGAAACTCATTGTTGAGCCCGGATTGAAACCGAACCAGCCAAGCCACAGAACAAAAAGACCGATAACGGCGAGTGACATATTGTGACCCGGAATTGCACGAGGCTTGCCGTCCTTGCCGTATTTGCCGATACGAGGTCCAAGGATGAGTGCTCCGGAGAGAGCTGCCCAGCCGCCGACCGAATGGACTACGGTGTCACCTGCGAAATCCTGGAAACCGAGTCTTGCAAGCCAGCCGCCGCCCCAGATCCAGTGGCCGATGATAGGATATATTATAATTGTGAGCACGAACGAGAAAATAATGAATGAAACATATTTAATACGTTCTGCTACCGCTCCGGAAACGATGGTTGCTGCGGTTCCGCAGAATACCATCTGGAAAAACACCTTGCCCCAGAACGGAACACTTGAAGTTAACGTATTGTCATAAAATGAATTGTCGGATGAGCCAAGAATGAATAACGACTTGGTTCCGATAAACGGATTATCGCCTCCGAACATAAGGCCCCAGCCAAGAAGCAGATAACCTATTGATGATACAGCGAACACGATAAAGTTCTTTGATAATATGTTTACCGTGTTTTTGGATCTGGCAAATCCGGCCTCAACTGCCGCAAAACCAAGATTCATGAAGAATACAAGGATTGCTGCCAGAAATACCCAGAATGTGTCGATGATTGAAAAATCTCCCATTTTTCTTCCTCCTTTTCCTAAACAAAAAAAGAGACAAAGGTGGCCTTTATCAGGCACCTTTGCCTCTTCATTTAATGACTAAGTTATAGCACGTTAAAAATATAAAGTCAATACCTTGTTTAAATTTATTTTACAAAAGTCCGGAACAACGTAACATTATTTTATTATCCGCGGCGGAGATTATCAATTGAATTATACAGGTTTAATGTACCGTAACCCCATTCCCTGTTGGGATATGTTATACCGTGTTTTCTTCCGCATCCGGATATCAGTATATTCTTGATTGCCGAAGTTGTTAAGATACGCAAATTTCCGTTTCTGCTGCCATATTCCTGCAGAAGAGCTGCCGTACCGGCAGTAAATGCCGTGGCTATGCTGCTGCCGCTGCGCCGTACATAAGAGGCAGCACCCATATGGTCCGGCACCAGAATATCCACACCCGGAGCGGCAAAATCCGGCTTGATTATGCCATCGGAATTATATCCGCGCCCGTTTTTCAGGTAAAGAGAATTATCCTTATGGCTGTAGGCGGCCACAGCAATGCACTCGGGAACATTGGCAGGGTTTGTAACTGTCTCGTAAGGATCCGATACCACGAAATAAGTATCATCCGTTAAAAATTCACGGTTATCGATCCATATATCGTAATGTCCGGTGGTCAGATCACGTCCGTATACATTAATTGTCCATATGCCCTCCGATGGACTGTCAAAACGCATGGCAACCACATTCATCCCGGAACTTTTTTCAAACAACTGGTAATAAATTTCAACTACCGTATTTTCAAAAAGAAAACTGAGTACAGTACTGGTTCCGGTTCTGCTTGGCAGTCTGTTGATAATCTGCCCGCCCGGCGAAATTATTTCCACGGTATATACTTCCGGAGCCATTGACCACAATTCACATACAAATCCTTTCTCGCCCCGTCCGACTTTGATTTCAACACTCTGTACTTCATCGCCGGATATGCGGCCCGCAAAGTGCAGCCGCTCATTTCCCTCATTACCCGCTGACAATGTGACGCAATGTCCCGGTCTCTCCGCCTCATCACCAAGATAGTCGGCAAGCGGCGATATGCCCGCATGTGAACCGAGATTGCTACCCATTCCTATAGCATATGATACCGTTACTCCTTTTTGTTCTGTATAATCCGACACAAATGCAACTGCGCGCATTATATCGGCTTCGGAATATGCCGGCACGTTGTCACGCACAAAATATATATCGCGCAGATAATGCTTAGCCTGCTGCAATCTGACCACAATCAGACGGCTGTATGGCGCGACACCCGAAAATCCTGACTGTCTGTTGATATTACCTGCAGCCACTCCCGCCATATAAGTCCCATGCCCTATATCATCGCCCGGAATGTCCCCGCCGCCGGCAAGTGCCTCGTTTATGTCCTGGTTATAATATATTCTGTTGGTCTGCTGATCCCACATAACCTCAATTCTGCTGGTTCCGTCACTGTTAAGGAATGCCTCATGCCTCCAGTTTATCCCGGTGTCAATTATAGCTATATAGGTTCCGCTGCCATACAGTTCAAGCACAGGCTGCTGCCTGACCGCCGTGATTCCCGCCGCATTCACTGCTGTCACATCCGACAGACCGTATAATTTGGGCAAAAAAGAGTACCCCAGTCTTTCAAAGGTACTCTCTTGTGTCATATTGATATTAAAAGATACTATTGCCCATTTATCGCTAATTCCCGCAATGCAATAATCTGCATACGGTTCCAACGCTCTCCTGGTATAATATCCGTCTCTCAGAATATATTCAGTGTATTCCTCAGATGTAAATACGTCGCTGCAAAAATCCATTTTTATTTTAGTATATGGAGCATGCCGTAAAATAATGCCTAATGTTCTTCAAGAACAGCAACACCTCTCGGTTCGATGACCGGGCCGCCCTTCTTCTCAATGTAATCCTTCGTGATAATTACACGGCCGATGTTCTTATCCTTAGGTGTCTCATACATGATATCAAGCATAAAATCTTCAATAATGGAGCGTAATGCTCTTGCGCCGGTATCTTTCTCAAGAGCCTTCTTCGCAATAGCCTCATATGCGCTGTCTTCAAACTGAAGATCAACCTCATCCAGTTCCAATAATTTGTGATACTGTTTCAGGATAGCGTTCTTTGGCTCCTTGAGGATTCTCACGAGCATTTCCTCGGTAAGCTTCTTAAGTGTAAATACTACCGGAAGACGACCTAAGAACTCCGGTATCATACCGAATTCGCGCAGATCCTCCAATGTAACTTTCTCAAGAATGTCCGGGTCCTCATCGTATTTGTCCTTCAGATCGGCCTTGAAACCGATTGATGACTGCTTATTGAGTCTTGCCTTAATAATGTCATCGAGATCAGGAAAAGCACCGCCGCATATGAAGAGTATATTTCTTGTATTTACGGTTGTAAGCGGAACCATGGCATTCTTGGAATTGGCTCCGACCGGCACCTCAACATCGCTTCCCTCAAGTATTCTTAAGAGGCCCTGCTGTACCGATTCGCCGCTGACATCACGGTTACGTGTTTCTTTTTTCTTGGCTATCTTATCTATCTCATCGATAAAAATAATACCGCGCTCAGCCTTGTCAACATCATTATCGGCAGCCGCGAGAAGCTTCGATACAACGCTCTCAATATCATCTCCGATGTATCCTGCCTCGGTAAGTGATGTGGCATCCGTAATCGCAAGCGGCACATCCAGAAGTCTTGCAAGCGTCTGTACAAGATATGTCTTACCTGAACCTGTAGGTCCTATCATAAGCATATTGGACTTCTGAATCTCGATGGAGTCCATTGTATTCGTGGCAACTCTCTTATAATGATTGTAAACGGCAACGGAAATAACCTTCTTGGCATATTCCTGTCCGATTACATATTCGTCAAGCATAGCCTTTATCTCGTGAGGTGCCGGAACTGACTTAAGGTCTATCGGCGGTATCTGATTATCGCCTTTCTTTCTCTTCTTAATCTTCTGACGCTCCGGCATATCGCCGAAATCCGAGAGATTCATAAAATGTATACCCGGCATACCGCTCATCTTCATCAGGTCATCGTATCCGCCGGGTCCGTTCATGCTGTCGAATGTCTTCTGCATACAATCTGCACAAATATATATATTCTGCGGAAGTTCGATCATCTTGCCGGCCTTGCTCTCCGGTCTGTGGCACAGATAACAGATTTTCTCATATTCTTCAAAATCTTTATTCTCGTTCTGATCATTGTCCTTCTGCTCATCATCGTTATTATTGATAATCTCTTCCATTAGTTATTCCTCCATAAATAATCGTGTTAATTCTAACATATTCCCGTTTATAATTCAACGCCGCCATGATAAAAAAACCGGACACCATTATTACAATGGCATCCGGCGTCATATCCATTATGAATTATTCCTCAGGATTGGATGTAAGTGTTACGGTAGTTGATGTTTTCTCATATTCTCCCGAAGAGTTCATATGATAATATTCAACCTTGACTGTCTCTCCGACAGCATAGTATTTCATAAGTTCAACAAGAGAATCTATAGTCTCAACCGTTTCACCGTCAAAGGAACATATGATATCATTCTTGATAAGTCCCGCCTTATCTGCTGCACCGTTTTTGGTAATGTTTCTGATGGCAACACCTACCGGATATCCATATGTCTGTGAAATCTGGCTTGTTATACTTACGCCTGTAATTCCGAGGTAACCTCTTTCATCATCATCAAGCTGTTTTCTTGAATCTGTTGTTGAAAGTTCGTTAATGATATCCTTAACAGATGAAATTGAAATAGCATATCCCATTCCTTCGACACCTGTTGTACTCATCTTGACTGAGTTGATACCGATTACTTCGCCCTGCGCATTGAAGAGAGCACCGCCACTGTTGCCCGGATTAATGGCTGCATCTGTCTGGATAAGGTTATTGTATTCCGTGCTGTCAACCGTTACAGTTTTATCAATTGCACTGATGCATCCTGTGGTAACCGAAATACCGTAACCCATTGAGTTACCTACTGCTATTGCTGCTTCACCGACTTTAATCTGTGATGAATCACCAAGTGTTGCTATAGTATAAATGGCATCCTTAGGAATGTCCGAAAGCTTTGCCGAAATAACCGCGAGGTCATAGCTGCTCTTTTTATTCTTGACTTCAACAGGGACCTTGCTTCCGTCATAAAATGTTACCGCAAGATTCTCAACGCCGTCAATTACGTGTGCATTGGTTACCATAAGAAGCTCATCATCGGTTGAACCGATTATGATACCGGAACCGCTTACCGTTGACTTCTTGGTCTGGCTTCCGAACCAGCCATAGTTAACTTCCTGTGTATATTCACCATTGATGGCTACTACGGACGATATTACCGAATCAACTATATCGGATACATCATATACCGTGGCCTTGATGTCCTTGTTGGCATTTACATTACCAAGCTGTGCCGCTGTAGTTGCCGGCTTTGCCGAAGCATCTGTCTGGCTGCTGTTCTTAATAGGGAATAAGCTGTATCCTGCATAACTTACGCCGTAGCAGGCAACTCCGGCAACTCCGCCTAAAAGCACTGCACAGACAACCATCGCTATGCCTCTTACAAACCAGTTCTTTTTCTTAGGCTGTGAGGCCCTGCGTTCAATTCTCTGAGCCTTTCTCATGGCTCTTAAACCCTTCTTGGTGAGCTGTGGCTGTTGCTGCGGCTGCGGCTCGCTGTTATATGCTGTGTAATTATTTTCATCATTATACATATCAATACATCTCCTTTGGTGTAATCTTTATCGCTTTCTATGTCTATGAGTATAGATGGAAATTGTGTACTTTTTGTGTAGCAAATAAGGAAAATAAGTGATATTTTCATATACCGGGTATAGAAAATCCCGTCCATACTGTCATCCGGCGTATGAACGGGATAATAATCATTGGTTATATTGAATTATTCAACAAGACTCATCATGCTTTCTTTGAGGCCGGCAAGTTTCTTATCCGCATCCTCAAAGCTGCTTCCCTTAACACCCATATAGAACTTAACCTTTGGTTCGGTTCCTGAAGGTCTTGCACAGCACCATGCATTGTCTTCAAGGTCAAAATAGAGAACATTGGATTCAGGAAGACCTGTTGTGCCTGTACTTCCGTCAGCACGTTTAACAATATCTTTCTCATAATCCCTGAACTCAAGAACCTTATATCCTCCGATTTCTGCAGGAGGGTTGTTACGTAATTTCTCAAGCATTGCCTGAATCTCGGCAACTCCTTCAACACCCTTTCTCTCAAGAGATACAAGTGTCTCTCTGAAATATCCGTATTTCTCGTAAATCTTAAGCATCTGATCCCAGAGTGTAAGTCCCTGCTTCTTATAATATGCAGCGGCTTCACAAAGCATAAGAACCGCAACAATGGCATCCTTATCCCTTGCATGTGTTCCTACGAGGCAGCCATAGCTTTCCTCGAATCCAAACATATACTCATAGGTATGATTCTGCTCAAACCATTTAATCTGTTCTCCAATATATTTGAAACCTGTAAGTACTTCGATAAGCTTAAGATTATATTCCTTGGCAATAACATCTGCGAGATTGGTTGAAACGATTGTCTTGACTAATGCACCGTTAGCTGGAATAAGTCCTTTCTCCTTCTTCTGGGAGAGAATGTATTCTGCGATAAGCATTCCCGACATGTTACCTGTGAATGACATATATTCACCTGTCTTGGAATCCTTGGCATATACTCCGAGTCTGTCGGCATCCGGGTCTGTTGCAAGAACAACATCCGCATTCTTCTCCTTGGCAAGTGCAAGTGCAAGTGTGAATGCCTTAGGATCTTCAGGGTTCGGATATCCTACTGTAGGGAAATTACCGTCCGGTTTCTCCTGCTCAGGCACTACGTATATTTTATTAAATCCAACTTCTTTAAGAACTCTTCTTGCCGGAATATTACCTGTTCCGTGAAGCGGTGTGTATACGGCAACAAGATTGTCTCCCATTTCCTTAATAACATCCGCATTGATAATCTGTTTCTTAAGTGCCGCAATATATCTGTCATCGAGGTCAGAACCGATTACATTATATAATCCTGCTTTAACTGCCTCAATTTTGTCCATTGTCTTTACGACATTATAATCTTTGATAGCTTTAACTTCATCGATGATCATAACATCCTTAGGTGATGTAACCTGTGCACCATCTTCCCAATATACCTTATATCCGTTATATTCCGGAGGGTTATGACTGGCTGTTACAACTATTCCCGCTATACATCCGAGATCTCTTACCGCAAATGATAATTCCGGTGTAGGTCTGAGAGATGGGAAAACATATGCCTTGATGCCGTTCGCATTCAGGCAGAGTGCAGCCTCATCAGCAAATTCAGGTGACATTCTTCTGCAGTCATATGCAATGGCAACACCCTTTGACTGTCCGCCTTCTTTAATTATAAAATTAGCGAGTCCCTGTGTAGCTTTTCTGACTGTATACACATTCATTCTGTTGGTTCCGTTACCGATAACTCCTCTGAGTCCGCCGGTACCGAATTCGAGTTCCCTGTAGAATCTGTCTTCGATTTCCTTATCATTGCCTTCAATTGACTTTAATTCTGCTCTTGTTTCTTCCGAAAAATACGGATTAACGCACCATTCTTTATAAGTATCCTGGTATGACATATATTTTTCCTTTCTTCCTAATAAAATAATATTTCCCGACTTTACCTCGTATATATTACCACTGTATTTACAAAAAGTCATTATTTTTTTTATCAATTAAGCTTTAATCTTAATAAATAAAGCAATCAGATAGTTCCGAAGGCGTCTCCATGTGATTGAAATCCACCTTTCAAAACCGTTCATCTTAAAAGTATGCGCTACGATATGCTTATCAAGGAGCCTTACATGTTCTGCCGTGTAATCCCGGCCCTTGCTGCCTATAAGCACACCCGTGTTGGAATCCTTGCGCACGCGGAATGAACTCAATTTGTCCTTGATGACCGCCGTATCGCCAAGTCTTGACAATCCGAGCCACAAATCAAAATCAAGTATATACGGTATATCATCATCAAAACCGCCTGTTGCAATATAGTCGTCTTTGCGAAACAGGGCACACACCGGATTGCCCCAGAAATTGTTCAACATCACGGATGTCTTGGCAATTCTGGCACCTTTTACTATTCCGTTACCGGGCCAGTGCATGTATGAACCGGTTATTTTATCATCATTATCCACAAGATCTGTTCCGACAACGACAAGTGAGACCTCCGGGTGCTTCTCAAGAATCATCACACTCCTGCTTATGCAGTCCGGATATATACAATCATCTGCCGGTATAAGCTTTACATACCTGCCGCTGCAGCTGCGGACGCATTTATCCCAGTTGCGGCTCATTCCAAGATTGGCTTCATTGACAATGAGCTTTATCCTGTCATCTTTGATACTCTTCACTTTATCAACCGTATCATCAGATGAACAGTCATCCACAACCACTATTTCTATGTTCTTATATGTCTGGTTAAGAATCGACTCTATCGTCCTCACTATGAACCGGCCGCTGTTATATGCCGGAATGCATACACTTACAAGTTCTTCGCTCACTATAAGCACCTCGTTATTTGTGTTTTATCTGAAGGATTCCGAGGAAGAAACTTGAGAGAATCATCTGGATTCCTACAACAATTGCCGTAAATGCCGGTATCGTAAGTCTCATCATTTTATCTGCCTCAAGGATTCCGTATGAATTCTTCGCCCATACATTAACTGCCATAATTGAACATACAAGTCCGATTATAAAAAGGATAACTCCAAAAAGGATTCCTTTCTCAACGGTAAAGAATTTACCAAGCTTTCCTACCGGCTTGACCGGAATGAATCCCGTTGAACGCGCATATCCTTCCGTAAATTTGGAAAACATCACCATGTTCACACCTAACAGTATCATTGCCGATGAATAAAGCATGGTATGTACTCCGAGACCGGCACCACCGATTGATACATGTCCCACAAGTATTGCCAACATAAGTCCGAGTCCAAGTACAAGAAGGAATATTCCCGGATAGAGGAACAACCACTTTGGACTGTGCATGAGAAGAAACTTAAGATGTCTCCAGCCGTCCCTCCATGTGTGGAGATGAGGCGCATGGCTTCTTCCGTCTTTCTTAAGCGTCGTAGGAACTTCTGCAATCTTAAAGCCGTAAAGTGTCGACTTTACAACCATTTCACTTGCATATTCCATTCCGGTTGTCTTAAGGTCTATACTTCTCATTCTCGCGGTATTATATCCTCGAAGTCCGCAATGGAAGTCGCCTATCTTGCTTGAATAGAAGAATCTTCCTATAAATGAGAGCACCGGATTTCCGATATATCTGTGTGAAAACGGCATGGCGCCCTTCTCAATTCCGCCCTTGAAACGGTTACCCATTACAAGATCATATCCCTCTCTTAACTTCTCAACGAAAGGCATAAGATGTAAAAAATCATAACTATCATCAGAGTCTCCCATTATTACATATTTACCGAGTGCCGCATTGCATCCGGCAATAAGCGCTGCTCCGTAACCTTTGGTCTCGACGTTGACAACTCTGGCACCGTTGCGCTGTGCTATGTCTATTGAGCCGTCTGTACTTCCGTTATCGGCGATAAGTATCTCACCGTCCACGTTGTTCTCGTACAGGAATGTCTGTGCCTTCTTAATACATGTCTCCAGCGTTTCCGCCTCGTTAAGACACGGCATGAGTATGGTAAGCTCATATTTAAATTCATTTTCAGCCATAATAAAACCCTCCTTAGACTGCCATTCTTATATATATTTCCCAAAAAGTCAATGCGTGAAACATAACCGCGGCAAAAATAATTCCGCCACCGATATCCTTTTTGATGATACATCTGCTGTTTTTAAGCGGATACACTGCACAGAACAGAAGCGGTATAAAATATCTTCCCTGAAGTCCGACTATATGCGCTGAGCCTGCCGGTGTCCAGAATATCCACATTGATATAACTATTATAAATATGCTCACTGCTGCCGCAGATAGTGAAATAATCCTCTGTTTCTTATTAAAACAGATTTCCCTGCCTTCGCAGTTAAGAAGCGTAAGCACCATAAGCACTGTAAATCCGACTGTCAGAAAACCCGATGTATATATCTGCAGCCAGCCGAATCCGCTTGCAAACATTTCGGCATAATGTGTTCCGCCCATAAGGAAAAATGTGTTAAAAAGCATGCAAAGTGCTTCTTTCGGGTGAGTAAACATCCGTCTTAACGTAAATCCTTCGCTCTCGGTCCACATAAGTTCATTCTCGCTGCCCGATGTAGATGATGACACATCTTTAAAAATATTGGAATTAACTGCCGCAAATGTCACAACCGCCAGCAGTATCGCACTTGCTACCACCACGGGGTACTTAACTTTCTCTCCGAAATTACGTTTCGGGATCATAAACAATAATAACAGAAGCGGAATATAAATTCCACCCTTAAATGCCGACATGAACACTCCTGCGCATACCATTACTACGGTCTCGGCAGGTCTTATTGTCCGGTCCGAATAAACTGCATTCATAACATATGCCATGTATAAGAAAATAACCGCATACAAAACACAATCTTCCGATATGCATACCACTCTCGATGTCATCATAGGCAGAAGCATAATAAGCGCAAGAAGATTTTTACCGACCGGTATTTTCTTAAGTGCCGTATACGTTATTACCGAATACACCACAAGCATCAGCAGTCTGGCAAGCGTATATGTCATAACACCGCCAAGGCCTGTAATCCGGCCTGCTAATATCCCGATAATTGCCGGCAGATAAAGTATCACGGCTGCCGGGCTGTAATTATACACATCAGCACTGACTTCTACCAGTTCGCTTCCGTCGCATCCCGCAGTTTTGAAGAAGTTCTTGGCAGTTTTAATGTAATTAGTTACACTTATGTTCTTATCAAGGTCAAGGTCCGCAAAAGTCCGCCTTGCATAATATGTACCTTCACTGCCCGTATCCCCGGCACCAGTAATTCTGTTGACGGTACCCATTACGTGATACAGATGATTGGTCTCATCGGCACCCGCATTCGGTGTGATTATAAGCGTAAATGCTATTCCGAGACATATACACGCGGCAAGATATATTTTATGGACAGGTGATTTCCTGACAAACACAAGGTAATAAACCACAACGGCCGATATGATAAGAATTAATGCAATCACATCATAATACCGGTAAAAATATATAACATCCTGTCCGTATCTGCCCGCTATATCACCGTATCTGTACCATTTTACCAGATATGCCGTAACAGCCATTACAGCCACCATGACAAGGCATGGAATTATTTTATATTTTTTGATACAAGATTTGATACTGTCCATTCTATATTCCTAATCTTCTGAGTGTATTGCGCAAGAGTTCTTTCTCAATCGCAATTGTGTTTTTAGTTAAATTTAATGTCCTGCTGACATCCTTCATTTTAAAGAATGAACTGAAAATTCCCTTAAGATATGCACCGGCAAGTCCTTTTCGTGCAAAATACACTATCTTTACAAGTATTCCGGCGCACACCGGTACAAAGTTCAATACTTTCTGCCACGGTGCAAAATTCTTATACATAAGAAGCATCGAATTGCGAGCCGAGAGACTTACTTTAAATGCATTATGTCTTGAACCGCTGGCCGCACTTCCGATGTGCAGTGCCTTCGCCTCAGGTTCATATACGTTCCGCCATCCGTAAATCTTAGCTCTGTATCCCATATCAACATCTTCAAGATATGCAAAGAAATTCTCATCAAAATACCCTATTTCATCGAATACATTCCGTCTGTAAATTGCCGCTCCCGCGCAGGCGCTGAATATATCGCACTTTCCGGTATATCTTGAGGCTGCCTCATCGCGGCCTCTTGCAAATCCCCAGCCGAGTACACAGAAATAATCACCCGCGCTGTCAATAAGCTTTCTGTTGTTATATTGGAGCATCATTGCCTGTGCCGAAAACACATCTGATTCTTTCTCAAGTCTGTTTACCAGTGCGCCTACCATATGGCGTCCGGCAACCGCGTCATTGTTAAGAAGTATTACATATTCAGAACCGGATGCTTTGATTCCGTCATTTACAGCCTTGGCAAAACCGTAATTATTATCAAGCGGGATTACCTCAAGAGGAAGTTCACCCTCGCTCTCTTCTACCACCTGAAGACTGGCATCCTCGGAACAATTATCCACAACAATGACATCAAAATCCTTGTAATCCTGTTTTTTTAATGATGCAAGACATTCCCTCAGGCATTTTTCTCCATTATAATTAGGTATTACAATTGATACTTTACTCATAAATACCTCCTACATCTTAACGGTAATCTCAGGCGCATATACCATTTTCAGGCCCTTTGTACTTCCTTTGTGTGCGTATAAATTCCTGTCCCCGGAATCAAGCACCTTGTCTAACGCACTTTTTTTAACCATAATTCCATATCTCGGCACAACTGCCGCTTCCATGTCAACGGCTGCCATATTAAAATCACCCTTAAACCACGCCGGGCTGCCTTTAAGAGATTTCGTATATCCGTGACCCGTACGGGCAACTCCGTTATAGAGATATCTGCCTCCGGCTGTAATCTTTGGAACAATAATATCGGCATCTGTAAGAACCGCGCGGTTCACTGCAAGTCTTGCAAAATCCTTTGAAAGCTTCATATCAGTGCGTAAAAGTATTACATAATCTGCCTGTACCGCTCTTATATCTTCATCTTTTCCGTCATAGGACGGATATGACGTTACACATTGCACATCCGGAACATCGATAAGATTAACCCTGTAATATCCGGGATCGTCAAGCTCGCATACAACAGTGCCATCACCGGTATATTCGTTGAGTGCCCTGCGTCCGGCATCGAAAGCATATTGCTTATTAAAAGGATTGCCGGAAGTTGAATTTTCTCCGGATTTCCAATGATAAAGAATTTTATCAACATGCTCAATTACTTTACATTTATCGACGCATCTTAAGAACAGATCATAATCCTGTGCGCCGTCATATTCACTTCTGAATCCGCCTGCCTCTGTTACTATTTTCCTGTTAATCACGCAGAAATGACAGATATAATTATTGGATAAAAGAAGTGTCTTATTATAATCCGGTTTTCTGTACGGTTTAAAATAACGTTTAAGGTCCGGACTGACTTTATCTTCGTCCGTATACACCATGTCCGCACCATAATTTACTATGCGGTTTGCCGCCTCATACAAAGCATCCGGTTCCAGTATATCGTCGTGGTCAAGGAAGGCAACATACTCGCCAGATGCCACATCAAGTGCCTGATTGGAATTGCCCGATATTCCGAGATTTGCTTCAAGGCTTACATATCTTATCCTGGCATCATCGCCCATGACCTCATCTATCACTGCATCAACTTTATTCTCTCCGCCGTCGGCTATGCATAACTCCCAGTTTCCGTAAGTCTGTGCAAGCACACTTTCCAGTGTCGCCTTAAATGCCTCGTGCTCGACATTGTATACCGGCACAATAATGCTTATGAGCGGATTACGTGCAAATGTATACTCTTCATGAATCTGTTTTTCTGTTTCGGTTTTCCCGATATTGCGTACATATCCGGTACCTTTTTCCACAATTTTACCGCATAATTTTACTATGCCGTAACGCTCCGTATATGCTTTTATTCTGTCAACGATTTCACTCAATCCAAAACACCTCTTGTTCTGTCATATCATACCCTTATGGAAAAATCAGAACGCTTAAGCGAAAGATTAGGGTTATAATATGGGTCGCCGGCCTCCATAACTTTGGCCCAGCGTTCCATCATGTTATTGGTTTCGCCCATGAACCTTGCCGCTTTTTCAGGTGTATCCTCAACACCACGGCTCTTTGATTCATAGTGATACAATTTTGCTTCAGGATTATATACTATAAGATATTCTTTCTGCCTTACACGGAGACAGAAATCAACATCATTAAATGCCACCTTAAAAAGCTCATCAAGTCCGCCGACCTCGTCATATACGGATTTACGCACAAGCATGCACGCAGCCGTAACTGCGCTGTAATTCTGCGGAATGACCGCCCTCGCAAAATAACCCGGATCATCACCTTTAATTCCCGCAAATGCATGACCGGCAACTCCGCCAAGACCGATTATTACTCCGGCATGCTGCACGGTTCCATCCTCATAAAGAAGTCTGGCACCGACTATACCGACTTCTGGTCTTGTTCCAAAGCTTACAAGTTCACGCAGACAGTCTTTGTTAATCATCTCCGTATCATTATTAAGAAGCAGCAGATATTCACCTGACGCTACGGCGGCTCCGTAATTATTTATCTTTGAATAATTAAAATCTCCGTCATAGTAAATTACTTTTACACAGTCGTATGCTGATTCAATCTTTTTATAGTAATCAAACGTAGACTGTTCCGTACGATAATCTCATAATTGGTATAATCCTGTATGCCTATTATTGATTCAAGGCACTGCTTAAGATCGTCAACATGGTCCTTGTTAGGTATAAGAATTGATATCTTAGGATTGCCTTCAATATCATATCTGACCCTGTTATATCCCGGTCTGTAACCCTCGGATACATGTGCTTTAATTCCAAGTCTGTCAAAATGCGCCTGTGCGGCCCTGATTCCGGCATCATAAGCGTATTTTTTACTCTCCGGATTCATCGCCGTTGAATTCATGTGGCATCTCCAGGTATATAATACCTTCGGAATATGCTTTATATTGGCTGCTTTCTCGGTACAGCGCAATATCAGGTCATAGTCCTGCGAGCCGTCATAGTCGCTGTTAAATCCGCCGACTTTCTCATATAATTCTCTTGAAAACACAAAAAGATGGCAGATATAGTTATTGTTATTAAGCATATCCGGTGAAAAATCCGGTTTAAAATGCGGCATAAATCTCTTACGTGTTCCACAGTCGTATTTGTCTTCATCGGAATATATTACATCAATCGTGTTGTCTTCGTTGATTGCGGATGCACATTCAAACAGTGCGTTCGGTCTTATTATGTCATCATGATCTCCGAGAACTATATAATCGCCCGTTGACATATCAAGTGCCGCATTGGTATTGCCTGATATTCCGAGATTATCTTTCAGTGCAACATACTTAACACGGCTGTCCCCCTTACATACTTTGAGGACTGTTTCCCGCATTTCATGTCCGCTTCCGCTTCCATCGGCGAGACATAACTCCCAGTCAGTATATGTCTGGTCCATAACAGATTTGAGCATTTGAGCAAAATATTTCTCGTCAGGTCTGTATACAGGCACTACTATTGAGAATTTCGGATTCACGGGAAACCTGTGAGAGCGCTGCATCATAAGAACCGTTTTCTTAGGTTCCTTCTGCTTAATCCATTTATCGTAATCCATTGATTTCTTATCGCGTGAAATCTTGCGAAGCACTTTTTTGGCTGTTTCTAGTACGCCTCTCTGTTTCATATATGACATAGCGATTGATGCGAGCCTGCCAAAGCTCTTATCGGTGCTGTCCGTTCTCTTCGATAAATCAACATGATGGACAACCTTTTCATTCCCGGATGTAAACACTATGTCTGTTTCATAATCCGAACCCAGAGGAAAAATTATCTTAAATCCGGGGTTCTCGATTAATTCATCATCCTGATAATAATCCGAAATATCAGAACGCGGAACTCTTTCTATAACGCAGTCAGCAGGTTTCCCGTCTTTTAGCACGCTTATATTTACAGGATCCTTATACGCACACCAGCCTGTAACGTTGATATGGGAATCCTTTTCAAGCACAGAATCCACTGCGCCCGAAATTGTATATCCTGCTTTTCTGAAGCTCCTGCCGGATACTGTGTATTTCTGTATATATACTTCATCCTGCCATGCAAATGTGACAACGACTTTCGCTTTCCTGAATTCTTTCGGAACATCAAGAACAAACTGATATTCGCATGAAAACATAAGGTTATCCCATTTATAGCAGAATCTTGACCTTGTATTGTCACGGAGAATTGCCTTGACAGGTACATTTTCACCATCAATATATGCCTTTATCTTAGCGTGTTCCATATATGTCTCATTTGTTCCGGCATGTATAACAAGCTGATCCGGATTATCGAGTCTTGCCCTGTATTCGGCAAAATATATCATTCTGACCTTGTCGCTCATCTCAATTCCTACTTTCTGAATATTCTAAGAAGTATTGTCATAAATGCTATTAAATATGCAGCAAAAAGTACGAAAATAACCATTGTCTGCAAATCCCATTTAACATAGGTATAGCAGATTGCAGGTGTCAGATCATCCGGCTGTCCGGATATGGTAACACCTTCTCCTTTATCATTGCCGCATTTTATAACCAAAGTATATTTTTCCCCCTTAGTATATTCAACCTTATCCATGTTAAGGAAGGTGAATTTACCGCTTTTAAGCCTGGATATTTTCAATGTTTCCTGGCCCGAAACACTATTCCCGTTTTCATCGGTAAGTTCATAACTTATCTTACCCGATACTTTTCCGGCATCAGCCGGAGCCATAAGTACCTTCATTCCGGTAATATTAGCAGAATCGCATATAAATGAATACCTGAATTCATTACCGTCACTTATCTCCGTCACCGGCACCATCCGGCTTCTCGTATAATCTGTGTTATATAATGCACAGTCTTTTTTGACATAAGCGTAAAAATATCCGCCGACCATAACAGCCACTACGGCAAATATTAACAAAATTATTTTCTTCCTGTTCATAACTGCCCTTTCTATCTGGTCTGCATATATACATCACATATTTCTGCCGCATCGCCCTTCATTCTGACTTTGCCGCTTTCAAGCCAGACTACCTTGTTACATATCTCTCTGACCTGTTCTATACTGTGCGATACAAAAAGAACTGTCGTTCCTTTATCCATCATCCTGTGTATACGTTCCTGGCACTTCTCCTGAAACCTGAAATCGCCGACTGAAAGCACTTCATCAACTATAAGTATATCGGCCTCTCCAGATGTTGCTATTGAAAAAGCAAGTCTTGAGAGCATACCGGAGGAGTAATTTTTAACCGGAACATCCATAAATTCACGCAGTTCCGAAAATTCAACAATATCATCAAATACATCCTGCATCATCTTACGCGAACGTCCGAGAAGTGCTCCGTTGAGGAATACATTTTCCCTTCCCGTAAGGTCTATGTCAAAACCGGCTCCCAGCTCGATAAGAGGAGCAACACTTCCTCTGATTGAGACACTTCCTTTGGTCGGCTTAAGCACTCCGGCAATACATTTGAGCATTGTGCTTTTGCCGCTTCCGTTAAGCCCGATAAGTCCAACGGAATCGCCTTTTTTAACATCGAAACAGACATCGCTTAATGCCCAGAATTCATCATATTGTAATTTGCCTCTTAAGGCTCTGATAATATATTCCTTGAGGCTGTCAACTTTCTCCCTGGCGAGGTTAAAGCGCATGGAGACATCTTTTACCGAGATTATTGTATCATCTGTCATAACGTCTCCTTTCTACACATACAGGATAAATTCATCCTGTTTTTTATAAAAAACCCTGAAACCAAGTACAAGCACAAGCACACTTGGGATTATTGTCATCAGTGTTGTAAACAGATCCGGCCATGTGCCATATATCATGAATCCACGGAACATTTCAAGAATACTCGTGAGCGGGTTGATGCGCACTACCATTCTGATTGCACGCGGAAGACTCGACATCGGGTATATTACCGGTGTCAGGTACATAAGTACCGTGGTGAGTACCGAATATAAGTGGATTATGTCCCTGAATTTAACCGCAAAAGCCGCAAGTATCAGTCCGATTCCGAGTGAAAGTGCCACCAGTGCAATTATCGGAAGTATCCCCAGTAATGCCATATAATGCAATTCTGCCCTCATACAAAGCATAACAATTATGAGCGCAGCAAACGATGCCATCAGGTTAATGGCACTCGAAACAGTCCTTGAAAGGACAAACATGTATTTGGGTACATACACCTTCTTAATGAGCGGTGCATTATCAATAATCGCCGTCATATCCATTGTGGTTGCAGCCGAAAAGAAATTAAAAACAACCTGGCCAGCAAGAAGATATAACGGATAATTATCTATATCGAACTTAAACAGATGTGAGAATACCACCGACAGTACAACCATCATAAGGAGCGGGTTAAGCAAAGTCCATAACACGCCAAGCACCGAACGACGGTATTTGGTCTTAACATCTCTTGTCACAAGCTCATTTAACAGCGGCTTGTATTTATTAAAATTGACAATAATCGACTTCATCAGAATTAGCAACCTTTTTTGTAATCTTTAAACTGCGGCCATTTCTGGTCTTTGTCGGAAAATATGAGTTCCGACTCATCTTCCACAGGCCAGTCAATGCCTATATCCGGATCGTTCCAGATAATTCCGCCTTCATCATCCGGATGATAAAAATCAGTACATTTGTATGCAAATTCAGCATAATCCGAGAGAACAACGAATCCATGTGCGAAATTCTTCGGAATAAAAAACTGTTTCTTATTCTCAGCCGAAAGAACCACACCGAACCACTTACCATATGTCTTTGAACCTTCTCTCAAGTCTACTGCAACATCAAAAACCTCTCCGTTAATAACGCGCACCAGCTTATCCTGCGGAAAATTCTTCTGAAAATGAAGACCTCTTAAGACGCCTTTCTTAGATGCGGACTGGTTATCCTGTACAAATTCCTGTGTAATTCCCGCTGCCGCATAATCATTATAATTATATGACTCGAAAAAATATCCTCTCGCATCTCCGAAAACCTTCGGTTCAATAACTTTAAGTCCCTCTATATCGCATGTTGTCACTTTAATCTGACCCATAATAGCCTCCTATAATCCATTAGCGATATCTATAAGATACCTGCCATATTCAGTCTTAAGCAATGGCTGTGCAAGATTTACAAGCTGTTCCCTTGTAATAAAGCCTCTCTTATATGCTATCTCTTCTATGCATGAGATATACAGACCCTGCCTTTTCTGGAATGCAGCCACAAAATCCGCCGCATCAAGAAGCGCATCATGATTACCTGTGTCCAGCCATGCAAATCCGCGGCCCAGGGTCTCAACATATAAATCGCCACGCCTTAAATATTCATTGTTGACACTTGTTATTTCGATTTCGCCACGTTTGGACGGCTTGACATTCTTAGCAATTTCAACAACATCATTATCATAGAAATATAAGCCCGGTACCGCATAATTAGATTTAGGTACCTGCGGTTTCTCCTCTATGGAAACTGCCTTTCCGTTCTCATCGAATTCAACGACGCCGTATTCCCTCGGGTCTTTGACATAGTATCCGAATATTGTGGCGCCGCTTGTTCTTTCTGCCGCCCGCGCAAGCACCTTTGAAAAACTCTGTCCGTAAAAAATATTGTCTCCGAGTACAAGCGCAACATTATCATTACCGATAAACTGCTCTCCGACTATAAAAGCATCCGCAAGTCCTCTCGGTGTCTCCTGTATGGCATATGAGAAACTCATTCCCAGCTGGCTTCCGTCTCCTAAAAGTTCCTCAAATACTCCTATATCCCTTCTGGTCGATATTATGAGTATTTCTCTTATTCCCGCAAGCATCAGCGTAGAAAGCGGGTAGTATATCATCGGCTTATCATAAACCGGCATAATCTGTTTGGAAATTGCTTTGGTAAGTGGATAGAGTCTCGTTCCTGAGCCCCCTGCTAAAATAATACCTTTCATTCTGCCTCCTGATTATATCATATTAGACACAATCAGACAGCACCGGGATTTCCCCTGCGCTGCCTTTGGTCTGATTATATTCTGTACATTTCTTCGTAATACTTCTGGTAATTGCCGCTTGTGACATTCTTCATCCAGTCCTCATGCTCAAAATACCATTTGATTGTAAGTCTGATGCCGTCCTTAAACATTGTCTCCGGATACCAGCCTACCTCTTTCTTAATCTTATCCGGTGCTATCGCATATCTTCTGTCATGTCCCTTACGGTCTGCAACATATGTTATAAGACTTTCGTTGATAGCAGGCTTTCTCGGATCATCATCCGGAAGCATCTCATTAAGTGTCTCAAGAATTGTCCTGATAATCTCTATATTCTGTTTCTCGTTATGTCCGCCGATATTGTATCTTTCTCCGAGACGTCCTTTTTCCTGAACCATATCAATAGCCTTGGCGTGATCGTCAACATAAAGCCAGTCACGCACATTAAGTCCGTCACCGTATACCGGAAGCTTCTTCCCGTTAAGTGCATTGTTAATGATAAGCGGAATCAGTTTCTCAGGGAACTGGTAAGGTCCGTAGTTATTACTGCAATTGGTAATATTGGCCGGAAAATGATATGTGTCTATATAAGCCTTCACAAGCATATCCGATGATGCCTTGCTCGCAGAATACGGGCTGTGCGGATCAATAGGTGATGTTTCATAGAAGAAAGCGGTATCATCATCCGGAAGTGAACCATACACTTCATCGGTTGACACATGGAGGAATTTCTTATCCGGCTTGAATGTTCCGTCTTCGTTCTCCCATGCTTTCTTCGCCGCGTTAAGCATTACAGCCGTTCCGAGCACATTCGTCTGAACGAACACCTCCGGATTGCGGATACTTCTGTCAACATGGCTTTCTGCTGCAAAATGCACCACCCTGTCTATATCATTTGCCGCAAAAATCTTCTCTATAGCTTCTTTATCACAAATGTCAGCCTTTACAAATGTATAATTATCTCTATTCTCGATATCCTTAAGATTCTCGAGATTTCCTGCATATGTAAGGCAGTCAACATTAATTATTCTTATCTCGTTATCATATTTACGAAACATATAATGAATGTAATTTGAACCGATGAAACCGGCTCCTCCTGTTACAAGATAGGTTCTCATACCTTTTATCTCCTTTCAGATAAGTACATACTGATATATTTTACCATATATATGCAATTTATTCAACTAGATAAAATCTCTCACATATGCCGCTATTGCATCCTTCCATCCGGCAAATTCATATCCGCCGGTAAGTCTTAACATATAATTGTCAAGTACTGAATATGCAGGTCTGTCGGCCGACTGCGGAAACATTTTCTTATATTCTTCACTCGTTATATGATTAACTTTGCAATTTCTGCCGGTAAGCCTAAATATTTCCTCCGTAAAATCTGCCCACGAGCATACCCCTTCACAAGTTCCGTGGAATATGCCGTAATTATCTGTCGGAACAAGCGACACTATAGCTCTGGCAAGTTCAGTCGCGCTCGTCGGTGAACCAACCTGATCCATTACAACATTAACTTCAGGATTTTTCTCCGAAAGTGCAAGCATAGTCCGTACGAAATTCTTTCCTTCACCGTAAAGCCATGCTGTTCTTACGATAAAATAGTCCTTTGCAAACATCTTTACGAACTCCTCGCCGGCAAGTTTCGTTCTTCCGTATGCACTCTTAGGCGCCGGCGCATCAAATTCTGTGTACGGTCTTATACCGTCTCCGCCAAATACATAATCAGTCGATACATGAACAAGCTTTGCACCGCATCTTGCAGCTGCTATCGCAAGATTACGCGGCCCGATTGCATTAATCCTGTATGCATTGTCTTCATCCGTCTCGCATTTATCAACCGCAGTGTATGCTGCACAGTTAATAATTGCATAAGGTCTCACCTTATCTGTAAGTTCAAGAACAGCTTTCACATCCGTTATGTCGAGTTCTCCGACATCCGTATTGACAAGCTCGTATTCGTTACTTTTCTCGTATTCCCTGTTGATTGCTCTTCCAAGCTGTCCGTTGCAGCCAGTCACGATTATTTTCTTCATATCAATAAAGCCTCCGTATTTAGAATGAACATACTGTAAGTATCTGCCTGTATATTTCCCAGAAAAGGATTGCCCCCTCCATCATAAGTACAAAAAGATTATACCACTGTCTGTTAAAATGTGCAGTGATTTTTTCGGCCGGTACAAGCATAAAAAGAGGAAAAAGAAGAGGAATAAAATATCTTCCCTGAACCCCGGCAATGCCTGATGCTACGCCGACCGGTGTAAATGCAAGGTACAGTGCAGTCCATATAAGTGCCGTCGTTGCAAACAGTATAAACACAACACCGCATTTTCTTCCTGCTGACAGTCTTTTGTCATCATCCGAATGTGTAAACATTGTAAATACCAGTAACGCATCTATTGCAAATACAGCCTTACCGGCGCCCAGATATGCCATTATATCCACAGTTTCGCTTCCTATAGTATAATACACTAATTTGCTCCATATGGATTTAAGAAGCAGTCCCGCATACGAAACAGGATGTGAAAGCACCATCTGTAGCTGGCCCGCATTGCTTGTATCGCCCCCACGCGGGTCGCCTCCGCTTCTGCCTATAAGAAGCGGAAGAATGAATGTCAGTATCAGAAGTATCATTGCAGATACAAAACCGCCTTTAACAATGCGTCTTGTCCTGTCATCCCTGAAATGGTTTTTGGGAATAAAAAGAGCCATAAGCATCAATGGAGCGTAAACCGCTTTTGCAAGACATCCGTATCCCATCGCGCAGGCTGCCAGGGCGAACTGCCACCATCGGCCGTTACAGTCATCATATATCATATTATTAATTACATATGACATGCCAAGCATTATAAAAGATGTTACAACAGGATCATATGATATCGTTGAAGCCGTAAAAATCGTTGTCGGAAGAAGCCCTATAAGTGCCATGAGTATTTTACCCTTGCGGAGTATTCTTATCGCAAAATACATCACCGTCACATATACGAGAAGGTTGGCCAGCCTTGCAATTATATATATCCATCCGAAACCGAGTTTAAATGCCCTGGCTATGTTAATTGCAAGTGCCATGAAAACATACGCAAACGTAGATATGCTGCTCGTATGTCTCGGTGTAACCGTGTAATGTTCGACATCTTCGGTACCATAATAATTGCAATTATTATTAAGATATTCCAGGAATTCGTGGTACTCTTTTGCCGTATCCGTATATCTTAACGGATGGTTTGCCTCGCTTGCGTTAAGCATTTCCCATATTTCATCATCGTTCCTGGTCTGGGATGCTATTGACAGCAGGTACGAATTTCTGAAATGTGTTTCTTCATCAAATCCCACCCTGACAAGCGGAAGAGTCACAATTATCGCCAGTCCGGCGGCAAGTGCGGTAATTGCAAAACCCACTTCAACTTTCTTCGCAATTATATGCCGTAACAAAATCAGTATCAGCAGTGCCGTAAATCCCAATGCAAAAAGCATAACGCGGTGGATATTAAAATACGATCTGCTGTCAATTGTTATATTTTTGATTCTCAACGATGCATCATGGTCAAAACTCAATGTAATGTGTGATGTATTCTTGCGGATATTATGTGACGAACGTTTGAGCCAGAGCGGTGCCATGTCAGAAATGCTTTCACTTTCCTTTTTTCCGTAGGCATTAATGTATTCTATATCAATATTCTGCGAAAAATACGTTTCTTCTTTATCATATTCTACAACAAGCAGCCCGGCATATCCCTCAAAATCAAATTCGAGGCTTCCGGCGTCATCTCCGTCAAATACATATGCTCCGTCCGTATCGCGGTGCATATTGACAGCCGTAATCTTTTCCGTCGGGATGTTCCTTACATAATCATTATTCAATTCCCTGATATTAAAAAATAATTCAATAAGCAGTGCCAGTATAACTGACACTGCTATAAGAATCGCGCCCCTGAGGGCAATATGAATTTTACTCCATTTGCCGTATATTTTTTTAAACATTAATATGCTCCTGAGAGTTCGGATATTGTTTTATTTATATCTTTGACAGTCGGTGTCGGATCATAATTGTCAACATCAAAAAGTACCTTATGAAGCACCGTTACATTGGCTGCAAGATCCTTCGCAAGCACAAAATCCCTGTCGCTTGTATTACCCTTTAATGTCGTAACATATGTCACTTCCGTCGGGAATCCTGACGACTCGGTAATGGTGTAACTTGCGAGCGACTTGGCAAGATTAAGTATCGTACCGACATCAAGGCTTGTTGATATATTGCCAAACACACTGTTAATTGCACTGTTTAATTTGGTGATATCCATATTCTTGGCTTTTTCAACAACAAGGTTAATTACCGTACGCTGTCTCTCGGTTCTTCTGAAATCACTTCCGCCGCCATATCTGATACGGCAATATGCCGTAGCCTGGATTCCGTCGAGGTGTACCATTCCGGTATTTTCCACATTGGTATAACTTCTTCCCGTATTCTTTCCTGTATCCCTTAAATATTCATTGATCCAGTAAAGTTCATTTTCGTCTATCTCAATATCAATTCCGCCTACCGCATCCACGATATCGATCAATGCATTCCAGTTTACCATCACATAATCTTTGATATCAAGGTCGAGGTTGGTATTTATCATACTTATTGCCGACTCAACGCCGTAATAGAACATCGCATCGGTTGCTTTATTGTATTTGACTTCCTGTGTGTTCGCCGTATCCATAAATTTGAGGACCGTATCACGGTATACAGACACAAGCCTTACTTCTTTGGTCTTATTGTTGATACTTGCTATGATTATAGAGTCGGTATGATTCTCACCAAGCTTATTAAGGCCCTCAACCGTATTGTCCCTGGCATCACTTCCAAGAAGAAGTATATTGGTATATCCGTCCAGGACCTCAATCGTATCATCATCGAGTTCCCTGTTTATAACTATCGCATCCCTGTCTATTGCAGGTCTTTCAATCATCTCAAGTTTGCCTACCACATACCATACTATGATAAGCACCAGCAGCAGGATAATTTCTATAGCAAATATAAGAATCATGACCCAGCGTTTGCGTTTTTTCTTCTTATGCGGGCGGACAGACTTCTGATCATTTTTCTCCTCAACAGAATAATCATTCACATTCCTGTGTCCCGGCGTCTTTTCCTCTTCGTATATATATTTGTCGTCTTCATACTCATAATCGTCATCGAAATCTCTGTATTTTGCCATGATAGTAATCCTTTCGTTCTCTGCCCCTAATATGCATTCTTGTTAACAAATCCTTTAAAAACCGTCCTGAACAGAATCATTATATCGAAATGCAGGCTCCAGTTCTCTATATAATACAAATCGCAGTCTATGCGTTTTCTTATCGAAGTATCGCCGCGGTATCCGTTTACCTGTGCCCATCCTGTCATTCCCGGGCGCACCTGATGTTTAATCATATAACGCGGTATTTCTTCCTTGAATTTCTCTACGAAGAACGGTCTTTCCGGTCTCGGTCCGACGAGGCTCATATCACCTTTAAGAACATTGATAAGCTGTGGCAGTTCATCGAGACTTGTCTTACGGATAAACTTACCTACCGGCGTAACCCTTGCGTCTGTGCTTGTTGTCCATTTCTTCGTGTCCTGTCCGTCAGTCTGCACACACATTGAACGGAACTTGTACATCTCAAATTCCTTATTGTGCAAACCAACTCTGACCTGTTTGTAAATAACCGGTCCCCTGGATGATATTTTAACCGCAATCGCGGTCACCAGCATGACCGGTGAAAAAATAATTAACGCCACTGTTCCCAACACCAGATCCATTGCACGCTTGGCAAATTTGTTAGGCATTGTGCTTAAAGGAACCCTTCTTATATTAATGACGGGAAGTCCCTGCACATCTTCCGTATAAGGTCTGGTAGGAATTATGTTATTATAGTCCGGTATCAGCTTGGTATGAACGCCTGATTTCTCGCATACCGCAACAACATCTTCCAGCTTGGCATATTCGCTTAACCCAAGTGTTATGACCATTTCATCCAGATCGTTGGTCTGTATCGTCTTCTCAATATCAGCCACACGTCCTATTACTTTGGCTCCGCGGTAACAGGTATCGGCCGGTACATTATCATCTAATATACCCACTATATGATATCCCCATTGCGGGAAACTTCGTATTCTGTCAATATATGACTCCGCCGCACGGCTGTATCCGACAAGCACAATATGCTTCTGATTAAAACCTTCACGTCTTAGGTGTCTTAAGAACATTCTGAGTGCTGCTCTTATCGCAATCTCATATACTATATTAAGAACATAGAATATGAAAATCATTACTCGCGAAAAATCTATCTGTTTAAGCAGATAGAGCATCAATATAAAAATAAGCAGCCCGAATGAATTGGCCTTTATTATATTAAGGACCTCATAGCGCTGGCCATGCATGCGCTTAGGCGTATACAGGCTGCACAATGCGTACAGGATAATATATCCCGGTATGATGAATATCAATGCCTTAAAATATATATCCATACCGATTTTGCCGATATTTTCCTTACCAAGGTCCAGACCAAACTTAATTGCCCACGCGGACAGATATGCAATTGCTATGATAAACGCGTCCAATATAACATGAAGCGTGTTAAATTTCTTCTGATTTCTTCTAATCAACGTTCTAAACCCCCTGGTTTATCCGATGCCAGTTATTATAATACATCAAGCCACTTTAAAGAGCAATAATTTTATTGTTACAAATTTGTTACGAAATAATTCTAAGTCAATCTGTTCCAGTATTCCTTGTCCAAAGTGTGTTTCAGACATGATTTAAGAGATAATTTATGATAGTTTTTGCCCTTTCTGAAACCAAGATATTTCATTCCGCTATAATATACCAGTCTGATAATATCTGCCGGGGTTCCCCTGCGGCATATCTGCGCCAGTGATTTCCTGACAAGCTGCATGCCGGTTCCTTTAACATTAAAACGTTCAAATATCTCCGGATGATCGGCCTGCGATACACCGAGGTCAAAATTACGTCTGTAATATTGTCTGCCCGTATAATTATGGGAATGATACACAAGTGCGTCCGCGCAATACGAAACAGCATATCCTGCATCCAGTGCTCCTGCTGCGTATACCATATCTTCATTAAATATCGCAGGAGCCTTAAATCCTCCAAGGCTGCGGTAAATTGATGTATCATACATTGCACATACATCTGAACAGAAATACGCTTTTATTCCAAGTTCCTTGATGTCATCCGATGTCTGAACCCTGCTTTGCGCCGGATAATTAAATTCACGCGTAATCTGCTCAATCCTGTTACAATCCTTCTTCGGAATCTGCCTCGCATAGCTTACCGCAATATTATCCGCACGTCTGAATCCTGACAACAGTTTCTCGACAAGGTAATTGTCTTTAGGTATTGCATCCATTGTCATAAAAAGCACATAGTCGGCATCTGACATTCTAAGACCCATATCCCTTGTTCCGGCATGGTCAAATTCATGTCTTGTAATATGGACAACCTCAACCACAGGTGCGATAAGATATTCTTTCTCATCAAAGAACTCTCTGTCAGTATTAATTATTATAATTCGTCCCAATCTTACGGTCTGATCAAGAAGTTTCTCTACCAGTTCCCTCAGATCGTGCCCCGGCTTATATGCCGGAATTACCGCATCGACTTTCACCTGTGATTATTCTCCTATATTCTTCTCAATAATTTCAGCAAGTTTCTTTGCTTCTTCTTCGATGAATTTCTGGTCATCACCCTCTATCATTACACGCACAAGAGGCTCTGTTCCCGAAGGCCTTATAAGAACCCTTCCTGCGCCTGCAAATCTGGCCTCGAGTTCTGCGACAGCATCTGCAACTACCTTATTATCCATATAGTATTCTTTCTTGATATTGGAAACCCTGGCATTTACAAGAGCCTGCGGAAGCACGCGCATTACAGATGCAAGCTCCGAAAGTTTCTTACCTGATTTAACAATAACTTCAAGAAGATGAAGAGCACTTATAAGCCCGTCACCGGTAGTATTCTCATCAAGGAAAATCACATGTCCCGACTGCTCGCCTCCGAGATTACATCCGTTAGCCAGCATATATTCAAGGACATATCTGTCTCCGACTTTGGTCCTGACTATATTGATGCCCTCTTTTTCACCCATTCTGAAGAATCCGAGGTTACTCATAACGGTAGCTACAACAGTATCTTTCTTAAGTCTGCCCTGATTGCGCATATATAATCCGCATATCGCCATTATCTGGTCTCCGTCAACCATATTACCGTTCTCATCCACCGCAAGCATTCTGTCCGCATCTCCATCGAAAGCAATTCCCAGATCGGCGCCCTCTTCAACCACACGTTTCTTAAGCTCTTCCATATGCGTCGATCCGCATGCGTGGTTAATGTTGACTCCGTCCGGATGATTATGTATTACAACCGGCTTAGCTCCAAGGCTCTCAAGTGTCTTAGGTGCCGTGTAATAAGATGCACCTTCTGCCGTGTCAACAACAATTTTAAGACCTGATAAATCCAGATCTATCAATGAGCCCGCAAATCTGACATAATCGTCTTTTGCATCATATCTGTATGTAATATGTCCAACCTCTCCGCCAACCGGCATCGGCAGTTCCGCTGAATTCATTCTCATCACTTCTTCAATCTCATCCTCGAGAAGATCGGAAAGCTTGTATCCGTCACCATTAAAAAACTTGATTCCGTTATATTCAGACGGATTATGTGATGCAGAAATCACAACGCCTGCGTCGTATCCGTAATGCCTTGTCAGATATGCTATTGCCGGCGTAGGAACGACTCCTACATAAACGGCATCTGCACCGACAGAACAAATTCCCGCCATAAGTGCATTAGCAAGCATTTCTCCTGATATTCTCGTATCTCCGCCGACTAATATTGTCGGCTTATGTGCTTTTTCCTTAGTGAGCACATATGCTCCTGCTTTGCCGAGGTTCATCGCCAACTCAACTGTGAGTTCTTTATTGGCAACGCCCCTTACTCCGTCTGTTCCAAATATTCTGGCCATAATCATTCTCCATTTTATTATTATTATATATTATTCAGCCGTATCAGCTTCTGTCTCTGCTCCTGTCGTTTCCTCAGGCTGCGTCGGATTATCCGGGAGTGTCATATCAGTAACAATAACCTTAACATAATATGACCCCGATATGCTGTAATCATCGCTCTGGTTAAGATTAACCCTGACTGTATAACTGCCTTCTCCCTTGCCGCTCATATCTATATGTGCACCAAGGTCGTCTGCCGTAAGTGTTCCTATATTGCTCTCACTGCCGTTGACAATTACATTAAGATAACCCGAACCATTATCGGCAACCAGCTGGTATCTGTAATCAGACCCGGTTCCGCTGATTGTAACCTGCGACATAGGAATCTGTATTGTTCTCTCTGATATTTTCTCTATAGTCACATCCACCTTAAGATTACTTTCGGATGATACTATCTTGCATCCGTTTGGCAGATAGGTCTTAAGTGCTATATCGAAATGTCTGTCATCATCTGCATTATCTATATCTATAATGCCGGCAGGAATATCAATCGAGGTTATCTTATCAAGAACGTCCTTTGATGCTGCAAGTTTTACATTTTTCATGTTGGCTTTCTCATCAACTATATGATACCCTTCAGCAACCTCTCCGGAAAGTGCATAATTAATATCAACAACTTTCGTAGGAAGTATTTCTATCTGGATTGAGGCACTGTTTCGGCTTAATTCCAGCTTATCCGAACTTATCTCCACTCCGTTCTCATCATAGAATACCGGCACAACCGAATCATTGATTGTCGCCGTCATGCTTGATACACTGTAATTAAGCTTTGCTGTGGATATACGGCTTACCGTACTCTCAGCGCCGGTAACTTTAATAGTCGTCGGTGATATGCTATAGTCTCCGATAACATAACCGTCAGCCGGGCTGCCTGTTATATTCAGTTCAAGCGGAACTTCTTTATCTATTTTATTATCTATTGCAAGCTGTACATATTCTGTTCTCAGGCTTACTATATCCACTGTATTCTCCATGCCTTCTTTGGTGCATCTTACATAGATCTGTGCCCTGTCAGCATCCGGTGTACGCTCACTAAGATCCGCATATGCATAAAAATCCGTTGATCTAAGTTCATCAACGATTGTCTGCGGTGCCTTAACGACTATGGAAATACTTGCCCCTGACTCAATCTGGTATATATATCCCTTGCTTGTGAGCGCATCTCCGTTAATCATATTAACCGTTATGCCAGATATTGTTTTACGCTGCGACGGATTATCAACATTGACGATTACAATCCAGCTCACGATTGCAATTATGATAGCAAGTATTTTTAATCCGAAATTATGGAGAATAAGTTCTTTTATTTTGATTTCTTTAAAGCTCTTCATTTCTTACTTCCCCCTTTTCTCCAGAGTTTATACCTCGTCACATCAATTGTCTTCTTCTGAAGGAATGTAAGTTTGCTCTTAAGGTAATCCGCATCGATATTCCTGAAAAGCTCTCCCGCTATGGCAATTGACACGGCACCAGTTTCTTCCGACACGACAAGTGTCATTGTGTCGGTCACTTCAGAAATACCAAGTGCGGCCCTGTGTCTCGTTCCGAGTTCCTTGCTTATGGACATATTGTCGGAAAGCGGCAGATAACATGTCGCTGCCACGATACGGTCGCCGCGGATAATTACCGCTCCGTCATGAAGAGGTGTATTGTGTTCAAAAATATTGATCAGAAGCTGGCTTGAAATAAGCGCATCAATAGGAATACCCGTCTTCTCGTAATCAGTCAGAAGTATTTCCTGTTCAACAACAATAAGTGCTCCTGTCTTGGTCTTTGAAAGTTCAAAACATGTCTTGACAAGTTCATTTACAGTCTTGTCACTGAATCGTTCACCCTTATCTTTTTTCTCGGCAAATGGAAGTATCTTGGAGAAAAATCTCTTCTGTCCCAGCTGTTCAAGTGCTTTTCTGAGTTCCGGCTGAAATATGACAACCAGTGCTATTATTGCGAAGTTGATTATTTTACCGCCCAGCCACAAAATCGTTGTAAAATTGAATATATAAGCCAGCAGCCAGAAAATAAGCAGTACAATAATACCCTTAAGCAGGGTAAATGCCCTTGTGGTCTTAACCCATGCTATAAATTCATAGATAAGCACCGCAAGTATAATTATCTCAAACACATTAGATACATGCAGAGATTTCGGTATATAAAAATTAGAAAGATATTCATCAAAAAAATTCTTTATTGACTGCATAACACTCGCCTTTCCTCACATTATCCGGCTGTTCTATTCATCATCTTCGTCTATTTCATAACTTTCGGTGTGTATTGCACCGCGGTTATCCTTACTTGAATTAAATTTCTTGATTGTGACATTCTTTCTGGCAACCGACATTTTCGGAACCGCTTTGACATAATAGTAATAATCGTCATCCTCAAACTGAACAAATTCCGTTGCAGTGTAATCAACACTCATAATAAAGAAATTAATTACCAATCCGACGATTATGGCTGCAATATGTCCGGCAATCATTCCTATTATGCTGAAATTAACGGAAAGAACCGCAAATGCAATTATCTGTATAAGCGCATCCGTAACGCATCCGGCAATGACCGCTATTATCGCCGAATAGTTCACCGACAATCTCTTTATAAAATATATCATCGTAATAACCACGGCAAATGATACCACGATCGTCACAAGCTCTTTATTGGTCAGTATATTGTTAAAAATAAAATTTATATTCTGCAATGCATTATTAACATCAAGCGTAGATATTGCTGTTGAATAATTCGCGGCAAAAGTTATTATATAATATATAAACACACCTGAAACAGCCGGAACAATTCCCGTCATTCCAACCGTGAGTGCTGCAACAACCGGCACAACATAAGGCAGCTTCAGGAAAAACAGGATCGGTGTCAATATCATAATGAAACCTGTCTTAGGCGCAAACCTGAAATACAGAAGGTAAATAACAATCATCACTCCAAGTGCTATCATGGCAAGCTCCAGTGACAATGTAAACAGATTAATTATCATGTAAATCGTCACAATAACCACAGTAATATTGACCGGCAGAAATGCACATACTATCGACAATGCAATACATATCAACGGATTGGATATTATTCCATTGCCGCCTATTTTACGCGACATCGCAAACATTGACAAAAAAGCAAGTACAAAGTTACACACATATCTGATATATATTCCGCCCTTTGCATAAAAGGCTTTAAGTTTCTCTTTGAATTCAAGAAGTCCCGTGAGCATCAGTTAATTCCTCCCTTGCGGTTTCTTTCCGCTTTATTCATAAGATATATTTTATGAAGCCTGTTCCGGTAAATACGGATACCATTCTCCGACTCCACATACCTGTACGAATATATGAAATACGCTATTATCATAAAAACAGTCATCATTGCCGCATAAATCATTATCAGCATAACCGTCAGAACTGTATAATTCATATTGGTAAGATTATTTATTATAAATTCAAAATTGCATGACATAACCAGCATGATAATTATAATATATGCAATCGTAACCGCTATCGCGGTGGTCCACATATGAAGTCCAACATAATCTGATTTATAGTATTTGGCCTTGTTAATATCATTGGAACACTCATGTTTCTCATACATGGCGGTTCTGGTCATAAGTCTGACCTTACGCTTGTTAATCATTACGTTCCTCCGTTAATTAATAATATATTATAAGCTGCATGTGTCCGCCGTTAACCGGTGCCACTACCCGCACCTTTATGCCATCGGCGCTGAATGTTTCATCTTTGGATGCACTGATGAATCTGGCAAAAACATCTTCATATGAATCCGGAATCACTGATCTGACAACCTGCTTAAAAGCATTATCCATTGCGGTTGTTCTGGTCATGACATATATCTGTGTCATATTCTCCTGGACAATCACCTCTCCGAGGTAATTACCGTCCTCACGATATATGTATGTATTATCAAGATATGTCTGGAATCCGGAATTCTTTACAGCTTCACTTATCGTAGTGTAAATCTTGGCAGCTTCCGATTCTTTAATATTATCTCTGTCTGTCTTATCCTGTGACGGCTTAATATTATCAGATGTCCCGCCGTTACCATCCTGCCCTGCACTATTATCGGATGTCGGTTCTGTCACATCCGGATTCCTGTCATTTCCGGATGTTGCCGGTTCTCTGTCTGCATCATCGTCGTCCGTCTGTGCTTCCCTCACGACTATCACTTTATTGTCCTTGACATCATATACCGGAAGATCGTCTGAGATTCCTTCATTATCACGGTTAACACCCCTGACAACAACCGAGTCAGCCAGTACATCATATGTCGCCGTTATAGCTGCCGCTCCGGTTCCGACGACCTTAATATGTCCCTTGCCGTCAACGGTGACAACATCTTCATCCGATGATGTCCAGATAACTTTCGATGCATATTCCTCCGGCTCGGAAGTACATTTAAGGTCAAGCTCACTTCCAATATACATATTACAGTCCTCAAGTTCAACTTTTACAAACTGTCCCTTCGGTACTACTGCATTATAATCAACAGTTTCCTGCGTATCACTATTATTATGATGTTTCTTACCGGCTCTGATACAGACAAAAACAATAAGCCCTATTATCAAAAAAAGCACTCCGGCAGCCATTGCAACCCTGCCCTTGCGTATACGGTATTTCTTTCTGCCCTTTGATGTACTCATGTGACACCTCTTTACACTTAGCGCATTATTATAATTATCTTATCATTATTTGTCGTGTCCGTAAAGATAGAATTTAAATTATAAAGTTCACATGACAGGAATACCTAAAAATACAGCCTGCGGCGCCTTACGACATTCCGCTGACATTAATAAACCCCCACGGGCATTAATTCCGCGGGGGTAATTATATCTGTTCTATGCAATTATACCATTGCTTTCTTAATGGCTGCAAGAAGTTCATCATAAGTCTCGTATGCAGGAAGATCCGGGTTATCTGCCTTGATCTGATCCGTACTCTTAAATAAGAATCCTGCTTTGCTGGCTCTTATCATACCGAGATCGTTATGGCTGTCGCCGCTTGCAATTGTATCATATCCGATTGACTGAAGTGCCTTAACCGTTGTCAGCTTAGACTGTTCGCAACGCATCTTAAATCCGGTAATCTCTCCGTCAGGTGCAACCTCAAGTGAATTACAGAAAATAGTCGGCCATCCGAGTTTCTTCATAAGAGGACTTGCAAACTGTGTAAATGTATCACTTATAATAATTACCTGACCTATTGAACGAAGTTCATCCAGAAATTCCCTGGCACCCGGCATCGGATCGATTTTAGCGATCGTATCCTGTATTTCCTTAAGTCCGAGTCCATGCTCCTTAAGTATTCCGAGTCTCCATTTCATAAGCTTATCATAATCCGGTTCATCTCTTGTCGTCCTCTTCAGTTCAGGAATGCCGCTTTCCTTTGCAAAAGCAATCCAGATTTCCGGTACAAGAACTCCTTCGAGATCCAAACATGTAATATACATCGTGTCATCCTCCTAAATAATATCTGAACAAATACTGCCGTAATATTAATTATTGCAGTTTATCAAAATTCTTTAATACATCTTCTTTATCAAACGGCTTCATAATAAAAGCTTTGGCGCCAAGCTTAAGAGCTTCCACAACCTTCTGTTTCTGTCCGGCTGCGGTAATCATAAGTGCCTTGGCATCATTATCATATTCCATAATCTGTGCAAGAGCCCCGACACCGTCAAGACGTGGCATTGTAATATCAAGAGTTACTATGTCAGGCTTAAGCCTCTTATATTCTTCAACAGCCTCTTCTCCGTCTGCTGCTTCACCGACAACGGCATATCCGTTATCCTCAAGAAGTGCGCGGAGCATTCTGCGGATAAGCATAGAATCATCAACGATAAGCACGCCAGCCTTAGCCGAAGACATATCAACATCGGACTGTGTCTTACCGGTCATGACATGGTATTCATTATCGCCGAGATCAACATCGGAATCAATTGCAATGCACATATTGAAATGCTTTCCGGCAACATATACAGGCATTATGTAAAATGTACCCTTCGCATGTCCGTCAACATATACAACAGGCGGTTCCATATCTATCTCAATGCCTTTGTCACTGAGTTCAGAAGCAAAAAGACCGTCGTTCATATTGGCAAACTCACATACCGCATCCATGGCCGCATCATCAAGCTTAACAAAATCATCATCGGCAAATCCCTTAGCAAGTTCAAGTATTCCCGATGTATCCTTATCTGCCGCAAATCCGAGATATACTTTATGATCTCCGACTGTATGCTGTCCCATGATATATGAATAATCAAAACCATCTGCCTTATATGCCTTATCCATATAGAAATCGCTTGTAACAAAACGAACTATATTACGAAGTGCAAGTCCTGCAATTCCGGTCACATACTCCGGTGCATCATCCGGAACAAAATATTTGACCGAAGCTTCAATATCATCATTCTTAAGCGCCTTCATCTCTTCTGCAACGAAACCCATCTCCGCTCCAAAAGCTGTAAGATATTTATCAAGTTCCGATATGTCAACATACTTCTTCTCTGTGAGAATCTGTATGAATTTCATTGCTGCATTTCCCTGCTTATCGAGGAGTTCCTTAAGCTGGGCTCCCGTAAGATATCCCTGCTCAATGGCGATATCTCCGAATCTCTTATCCATCTGTGTCTGAAGATGATTAATCTCCTCTGCCTGCTTCTCTGTAAGAAGCTTCTCTGCAACCGCAATGGTGCCTAATTTAACCCTTGCCTGTGCCTGCTCGCTGAGAACCTCGCGAAGCTGCACATCTGTAAGCACCTTCTTGTCTACAAGGTACTTTCCCAATAACTGACTGAACATAATGTACACACTCCTTGCATTCCGCCCCATGCGGAAAAATTTTCAATTCGTAGAAAAATTATAACATAAAGGCCGCATTAATTCAACAAAAAATGCGGTCTTCTGACAATATTCTGACAATATGCGATTATTTCAATGCGTCTTTCATTTTCTTAACATACTCAGCAACATGGGCAGGGCTGTCATTGCCATATGTGCCGCAGATTTTTACTATTGCAGAGCCCACAATTACGCCATCGGCATTCTGCGCCATATGTGCCGCCTGTTCAGGTGTTGATATACCGAATCCCACAGCGCACGGAATATCTTTACGTGCTTTTACAAGTGAAGTCATTTCGCTTATATCGGTCGTAATTTCGTTACGCACACCGGTAACTCCAAGTGATGACACGCAGTAAACGAACCCTTCCGCATCTGCGGCAATCATCGCAATACGTTCATGCGATGTCGGTGCGATAAGCGATATCATTTCCATGCCATGTTTTCTGAAAGCCGGAGCAAATTCTTCTTTTTCCTCATATGGGACATCCGGAAGAATTATTCCGTCCATTCCTGCTTCAGCTGCATTAGCAGCAAATCTTTCTATTCCGTACGAAAAAACTACATTGGCATATGTCATAAATACTAACGGTACCTTGACAACCCTGCGTACACTTTTAACCATCTCAAATACCTTGTCGGTTGTCACTCCACCCGAAAGCGCGCGGATATTGGCCGCCTGTATAACCGGGCCTTCCGCCGTCGGATCAGAAAAAGGTATTCCAAGTTCAATAAGATCCGCACCTGCTTTTTCCATTTCAATTATAATCTGTTCGGTAACCTCTAATGACGGGTCTCCGCATGTGATAAAAGGTATGAATGCTTTGCCATGTGCAAAAGCTTCTTTAATTCTGTTATTCATGGATATCCTCCCCTCTGTAACGTGCAATCGCAGCGCAGTCTTTATCTCCGCGTCCCGATACGTTTACTACGATTATTTTGTCTTTGTCCATTGCAGGAGCAAGCTTCATGGCATATGCAATAGCGTGTGCACTTTCTATTGCAGGGATTATGCCCTCTGTTCTTGACAAGAATTCAAAAGCATCAACCGCCTCGTCATCTGTTATCGCGACATATTCCGCACGGCCCGTATCATACAGATATGCATGTTCCGGTCCGACTCCCGGATAGTCAAGTCCCGCTGAAATCGAATAAACCGGTGCAATCTGTCCATACTCATCCTGGCAGAAATATGATTTCATTCCATGGAAAATCCCAAGTTTACCGGTTGAGATGGTAGCTGCCGTGTCTGCAGTATCTATTCCTCTTCCGGCAGCCTCACATCCTATAAGCCTGACATCTTTATCTTCTATAAAATTGTAAAATGCTCCTATCGCGTTCGAGCCGCCGCCCACGCATGCAATTACCGCATCCGGAAGTCTGCCCTCCGCCTCAAGGATCTGTTCTTTAATCTCTTTGGAGATTACCGCCTGAAAATCCCTTACGATAGTCGGGAACGGATGCGGACCCATTACGGATCCGAGAACATAATGTGTATCGTCAATACGGTTAGTCCACTCACGCATGGCTTCCGAAACCGCGTCCTTAAGTGTGGCTGTTCCGGAGGTTACGGCATGCACTTTGGCACCGAGCAGTCTCATTCTGTATACATTGAGTGCCTGACGTTTCGTATCCTCCTCACCCATATAAATCTCACATTCCATACCCATAAGTGCTGCTACGGTAGCTGTTGCGACTCCATGCTGTCCCGCACCTGTTTCAGCTATGACTCTTGTCTTACCCATTTTCTTGGCAAGAAGGATCTGTCCGATAACATTATTTATCTTATGCGCGCCGGTATGATTAAGATCTTCTCGCTTAAGATAAATCTTTGCGCCGCCCAGTTTCTTCGTCATATGCGAAGCATAATAAAGCCTTGACGGTCTGCCTGCGTAATTATTAAGCAGGTCCGTAAGTTCCCTGTTAAATTCCGGGTCATCTTTATAATGGTTGTAAGCTTCCTCAAGCTCAATGATTGCGTTCATAAGTGTTTCCGGTATGTACTGCCCGCCATGAACGCCGAATCTTCCTTTTGACATTTTATTTTCTCCTAACTATATCTATAATTTTCTGTATTTTAGCTGCATCCTTGCGGCCAGCCGTCTCAACACCGCTTGATACGTCCACGCAGTATGGATTGTATTTCAGTGCCTCTTCGATATTGGAAGCATTAAGTCCTCCGGCCAGAAAAAAAGGTCTTTTTATATTCTCCAACGTGCTCCAGTCGAAAGTGCTTCCTGTTCCTCCCGCTCCGTTATCCAAAAGCAGGTAATCCGCCACGCTGTGCCGATTTGCCTCTATATCTTCTCCGGTTCTGACTGACACTGCTTTAATAACGGCCGCTTTGGTTCTCGCCTTAAGCCATACAATGTCTTCCTCAGGCTCATGCCCGTGTAACTGGATAATATCAATTATACCATTCTCCGCTATTTTGGCAAGCATCTCCCTGTCCTCATCCACAAACACTCCTACACGCTGTATGGACGGCTCGAGTTTGGCGGACATTCTGCGGACGTCCTGCGCGGACACTCTTCTTTTACTCGGAGCAAGTACAAAACCGACATAATCGGGCCTGTATTTATTGACCGCTTCAATATCCTCTGCGCGCATCAGCCCGCATATTTTAATTTTGGCCATATCACATTGCCCTGCCTTTAAGTTCGTCAAGTGCTTTTTTCTTATCGGGCGCGCGCATCAGGGTTTCGCCTATAAGCACGGCATCCGTGTGATTCTCATACAGTGCCGCAACATCCTTCGCATCCCGGATTCCGCTTTCCGACACATATACGATATCCTCCGGGACAAGCTTCCTAAGCCTTGTGCTGTTGTTTATGTCAACCTTAAAAGTCTTAAGGTCTCTGTTGTTCACACCTATTATTCTCGCACCGGATGCTATTGCCCGCTTTACTTCTTCCTCGGTGTGTGCTTCAACAAGTGCCGATAATCCAAGCGAATCAGCGATTTTATGAAATCTTGCAAGTTCCTCATCCGTAAGTATTGCACAGATTAACAAAACAGCCGATGCACCTAACACCTTTGCTTCATATATCATGTACTCATCAACGGTAAAATCCTTTCTCAACACCGGAATCTGCACATGTGCCGCAATTTCCTTAAGATAATCGTCACTGCCCTTGAAATAATACGGTTCGGTAAGACACGATATTGCAGCCGCTCCGGCTTTTTCGTATTCTCCGGCAATCTGCATATACGGAAAATCCTCCGCAATTATGCCCTTGGACGGGGATGCTTTCTTGACCTCGCAGATGAAACTCATTCCGTCTTTTTTCAGTGCCTTTTCAAAAGGGAATCCGGTGTTGCACTCCATTGAATACGCTCTCTGTTTCAACTCTTCCACCGGATGCGCCGATGCATTTAACACAACCCGTTCCCTTGTCTTGGCAGCTATTTCATCAAGTATCATTTTCTATACCTCATTTGAATATCTGATAAACTCGTCCAGTTTGGCTTTGGCTGCGCCGTTATCGATGAGCCCGCCTGCCAGTCTGATGCCGTCTTTAAGCGAAGCTGCAGCGCCGCCAATATAAAGTCCGGCTCCGGCATTGAGCATAACCGCATTACGTTTCGCGCCTGTGGCACCATCCAGAATTTCCCTTGTTATAGCCGCGTTTTCTTCAGGTGTTCCTCCGACAAGTTCTGATTTGTCACACGGTTCAAATCCAAACTGTTCAGGTGTTATCGTGTATGATGTAAATTCTCCGTATTTTACCTCGCATACTTTAGTCGGCGCGCTGGCAGAAATCTCATCAAGTCCGTCGGTTCCGTAGACAACCATCGCTCTTTTTACTCCGAGGTTAGCAAGGACCCTCGCTAATGGTTCAACAAGTGCTTCATCATACACTCCCATAACCTGCATATTGGCCGCCGCAGGATTGGTAAGCGGTCCGAGAATATTGAACACAGTTCTGATTCCAAGTTCTTTTCTCACCGGGCCTACATATTTCATTGCCGAATGATATTTCTGTGCAAAAAGGAAACATATGCCCGTCTCTGTAAGCACCTTAAGATTCTGTTCCGGTTCAATATCAATCTTAACTCCGAGTGCTTCAAGCACATCTGCTGCACCGCTTTTGCTGGATGCTGCTCGGTTACCGTGTTTGGCAACCGGTACGCCCCCTGCCGCAATGACCATGGCTGATGTTGTTGAGATGTTAAATGAATTTGATTTATCCCCGCCGGTTCCGACAATTTCAAGAACGTCCATATCATGCTTAAGTCCGGTTCCGTGTTCTCTCATTCCTGCTGCCGACGCGGTAATTTCTTCGATTGTCTCGCCCTTCATGGCAAGCGCCGTAAGATATGCGCTCATCTGCACCGGAGATGCCTCTCCGCTCATGATTTCGTCCATCACAGTCTTTGCAGTATCATATGTCAGATTCTTCTTATTTGTAAGTTCAATTATTGCTTCTTTTATCATTTTAGCTGGCTCCTTTCACTTTAATCTTAAGAAAATTATCAATAATCTTATATCCGTCCGGCGTGAGCACCGATTCCGGATGAAACTGCAGTCCGTATACCGGATAATCCCTATGTTCAACCGCCATTATTTCGCCGTCCTCCGTAACTGCCGTAACTTTCAGGCAGTCAGGCATCGTATCGGGCACCGCCGCAAGTGAATGATATCTTGCGACTTTAATTTTATGGTCCATGCCCTTAAAAATCGGGCTTTCATTATCAAGCGTTGCCACGGATGTTTTACCGTGCATAAGCTGTTTTGCATATGAAACCTCGGCTCCGAATGCCTTGCATATAGCCTGATGTCCGAGGCACACGCCCATAACCGGTATCTTACCCGCAAAATATTTTGCTGTTTCAATGCAGATCCCTGCATCCTCAGGTCTCTTCGGTCCCGGTGAAAGAAAAATATACTCCGGCGCCATCTCTTCTATTTTCTGTATTCCCACTTCATCGTTCCTGACAACTTTGATATCATCTCTGATACCGCCTATCAGTTGATAAAGATTGTACGAAAAACTGTCATAATTATCAATCAAAAGTATCATTATTCCAGACCTCCCTGTGCCATATCGAGCGCGTTCATAACGGCTTTTGCTTTATTAATGCATTCCTGATATTCATTTTCCGGAATGCTGTCGGCCACAATTCCTGCACCCGATCTCACAAAGACTTTACCGTTTTTGGCAAAGGCAAGCCTTATCGCAATGCATGTATCAAGATTGCCGGTAAAATCAATATATCCTATCGCTCCGCCGTAAATTCCCCTCTTGTTGTTCTCAAGCTCGCATATAAGTTCACACGCCCTTAGCTTTGGTGCTCCCGAAAGAGTTCCTGCCGGAAGTATTGAATCCACGGCATCAAGTGCATCTTTATCATCTCTGATAATTCCACGCACCGTTGATCCTATGTGCATTACATGCGAATATCTTTCGATATTCATATATTTTTCAACCTCGACCGAACCTATTTTGCTGATTCTTCCTATATCATTGCATCCAAGGTCCACAAGCATATTGTGCTCGGCAAGTTCTTTTTCATCTGCAAGCAGTTCTTTTTCCAGTGCAAGATCCTCTTCATCGGTATTGCCCCTCGGTCTTGTACCGGCAAGCGGGAATGTATGAAGCACACCGTTTTCAAGCTTAACCAGTGTCTCAGGCGACGCCCCGGCAATCTCAATATCATCGCTCGAAAAATAAAACATATACGGTGAAGGATTGGTCATTCGAAGTGCCCTGTAAGTATCAAGAAGGCTTCCTTCAATATCAGCTTCAATCCTGTTGGAAAGAACTATCTGGAATATATCTCCTTCGTGAATGTAATGTTTGGCCTTCTCAACCATGCTGCAATACTCATCCCTGCTGAAAAGATACCTGTAACCGCTTTTGAATCTGAGCGGGCTGTCCTCTGCCATTTCTCCCTGTGTAAGCAGAGTCTTCATTGTACGGAGCTCGAGTTCTCCTTTATGATAGGCTGTTGCAATATCATCCGTCTTAACATTTACAATCAGAATCAGTTTCTGTCTGTAGTTATCAAATACCACAATTTTGTCAAAAAGCATCAAATCCACATCTTTAAACGATTCTTCATCATCAGCATTAAGATTGAGTGTTGTCTCACTGTATTTTATATAATCATATGAAAAATATCCGACCAGTCCTCCGGTAAAAGGCGGCATGCCTTCAATAACCGGGCTTCTGTTGTCCGCAATTATTCCTCGAATGGTATCACCCGGATGCATGGTTCCTTCCTTTATCTCCATGCCGCTTTTTATTCTCATCACGCCGTTCTGGCATGTGAACTCAAGTGTCGGATCAAAGCCCACAAACGTGTATCTTCCCCATTTCTTGTCTGCCTCCGCACTTTCAAGCAGAAAAACATGTCTGCTCACTTTCTTGAGCCTTCTGATTGCCATTAACGGTGTAATCATATCCGCACAAAGTTCAATCTTTAACGGTATTCTCTTGTAATCTCCGCCCTTTATAATCTGTACGGCCTCTTCGTATGATGGATATACCATTTTGTGTGCCTCCTTTTTATTGGATTTATGTAATAAAAAAAGTCCCTGATAATATCTTCTGATATTATCAAGGACGAATATACTTATCGCGGTGCCACCTTGTTTCACTTATGTTATACTTAGGTATAAAAAAGTGCGCTTAGCGAGATACCAACATATCTCCGACAGGTAACGTGTGTCCATACGTCGCAGAATACTCAGCATATGCCTTTGACTGCGCCCTCAGTGGTCCATTTGGTAATCTGCGTTCAATCCGGCTCTCAGCATCCCGGACTCTCTGTGTGTGCACAACTATCGTTATCTCCACTTCAACGGTTTAAATTGTTCAACTGGAATTATTAAACCATATATGGTGACAATTGTCAAGTTTTTTCACAAAAAAGCACCGCAATTCTTATACCGAACTGCGATGCCTCATGTAGCGGAGTGTGTGGGATTCGAACCCACGTGCCCAAAAAGGACAACCGCATTTCGAGTGCGGCTCGTTATGACCACTTCGATAACACTCCATATTCTCTTATAAAATAAAACGCACCACTTATGTGGTGCGAGCTGGGCTAACAGGACTCGAACCTGTAGATGCTGGAGTCAGAGTCCAGTGCCTTACCATTTGGCGATAGCCCATCAATCATGTTCTTTCGTTCTCACGAACAAGCATTATTATATATAGTGACCATATAAAAGTCAAGCACTTTTTTTAAAAAAATCAAAAAATTGTGGGAAAATCCGTAAATCCCTTATTATCAGCCAAAAATTCTTCTGACTGCACCATCCGCATCTTCATAATGTGAAGTCGGCACAAAAAATCTGTACTTATCAAGCACATCACTGTTATCACGCGTGCCTGCATTACCGGTTTCATTATCCTCCGGTGTCGTCGAAAAGCTCGTCGGTGCATAGTCTGTTGCTGTATCGGCTGCATTCCTTGCTGCACGTTCCGCCGAATATGCGCCATCGGAAATATCAAGTCCGACATTCTGTCCGTCGGAGTCATTGTCATGTATAGGTCTTACCGGCTCATTCTGTGTGACGCCATGCGTCATGCCACCAGCGGTAAGCTCCTGCATTCTGGCTGAATATCTGTTATTCTGTTCCTGCCACAATCCGTATCCTGTTATCTGCATCGCGTCTCACCCCGCTTTCTTCCTGCAATAAAAATTATATTAATGAATTTCACATTTTATTTCAATACTTATATCGACATTTTTCGGTCTTAATTCACTGATTTTCATAATTTTCTCAAAAAAAATTTTGGGGTATTTATTTAGGCTGTCTCTTGTGTTAGAATATCAAAAAATGGAAAATATGATTACACACTTTTAACATATGCAATTTCATCATGCGCGTGATGAAACATGACAAGGAGGTTTTTAACATGAAGAAGCTGGAAATGATTATTAAACCTGAGAAGCTGGACGATCTTAAAGTTATTCTTGATGAATGTCAGGCAAACGGTATCATGATAACCAACATCATGGGATATGGCACACAGAAGGGGTTCAAACGTATTTACAGAGGCAACGAATACTTCGTTAACCTTCTCCCAAAAGTCAAAGTTGAAACTGTCGTGAGCGACGAACTTTCCGAAGTAATCATTGATAAAGTTACCAAAGAAATAGCCACAGGCAATATCGGCGACGGCAAAATCTTCGTATACAATGTAGAAGATACCATCAGAATCCGCACCGGTGAACGCGGAGAGAAAGCTCTTTAGTCAAGTTCACATTCCATTATTATGTATTTCGAATTGGCAGAGCGGCCGGTGTTATATGCGCCAAGCTTCTCTGCCAGTTTTATTGACGGGATATTATCGGGTGACACGATTATATTCAGTTTTATGGCACCAATAATATCTTTTGCGTATTTTTTTATTGCCGTACACACCTCATATCCATAGCCCTTGTGTCTGTATTTTTTCCCTATTATATATCCTAACTCCATCTCTTCCACTCCGTCTATCAGGCGCAGCTCAATTCCTGCTCTTCCTATAAGCTCATCGTCAGCGCTGTTTCTTACCAGCCACATTCCGAAGCCGTACATCCCATACATATTCTTTATGTAACTTTCGGTAAAACATTTTTCCTCTTCATATTCGTACAACGGCTCCATGTATTTACGGATTTCGTCATCATCATACAATTCGTACAATTCCCCCAGATCATCCACCGTTATTTCCTTAATATATGTACGTTCCGTTTGCAGTACCGTCATAGGAATTCCCTTCTGGCGGCAGAAAGCCTCATTGCAATACTGCGGCGTACAGGCCTCAATGCTCTCCGCAATGTATGATATGCCTGAAATGTAATTTTCTCCACCATATACATACACAGCCGGGCAGCCCTGCGCTATACTGTTACGCGCAGTCTCGATATTATCTGTGATAATAATACTGTTGTCCGGGGCTGAAAAACCACTGTTATATGTAACGGCATAAGGTCCGTTTTGTACAGAATCCGGTATTTTTTGTTCTTCATTTAAGATAAATATAATGTTTTTTAACATTGACTTGACCTCGCATTACGGATATTATAATAATTGTCCGGGATTGAAATCCCGCAATATAACGGAAAGGATTAACAACAATGGCACAGAATCCAATTGTCAGATTTGAAATGGAAGGCGGCAAAGTATTTGAAGCCGAATTATATCCGGACGTTGCGCCTAACACAGTAAATAATTTTATCAGCCTTGTCAAAAAAGGTTTCTACGACGGCCTTATTTTTCACAGAGTCATTAAAGGCTTTATGATTCAGGGAGGAGATCCTGAAGGAACCGGCGCCGGCGGACCGGGTTATTCCATTAAGGGCGAATTTAATCTTAATGGTTTCACTAATAATTTAAAGCATACGCCGGGCGTATTGTCAATGGCAAGAACAATGGTCCCTGATTCTGCGGGATCACAGTTTTTTATTATGCATGAGACATCACCGCACCTTGACGGCTCTTATGCAGCATTTGGCAAAGTCATAAACGGCATGGATGTCGTGAATGAAATCGCAGCAGTCCGCACAGACTGGAACGACCGTCCTATGGAAGATCAGAAAATATCCAAAGTAACGGTGGACACTTTCGGAACAGATTATCCGGAACCTGAAACAATATAACCGGTCATTTTGTTTAAGATGCGCGCACAAAATATTTGTTAAATGGATATTTATGTGTTATAATGACCGCAAAAGAATCTTTTTGGAGGTAATATTATGTTAGTAACAGCAGAAGAAATGCTCAAGAAAGCTGAAGCCGGCAAATATGCTGTCGGACAGTTCAACATTAACAACCTTGAGTGGACAAAGGCTATTCTTCTTACAGCACAGGAGCTTAATTCCCCTGTAATCCTCGGTGTATCAGAGGGCGCCGGTAAGTATATGGCCGGATACAAGACAGTTGTAGGAATGGTTAAAGGAATGATCGAGGAGCAGGGAATCACAGTTCCTGTCGCACTCCACCTTGATCACGGAACATACGAAGGATGCCTTAAGTGTGTAGAAGCAGGTTTCTCTTCAATCATGTTCGATGGTTCTCATTACCCAATCGAGGAGAACATTGCCAAGACTAAGGAACTCGTTGAAATCTGCGCTAAGAACAATATGTCTCTCGAAGCTGAAGTTGGTTCAATCGGCGGTGAGGAAGACGGCGTTATCGGAATGGGCGAATGTGCAGATCCTAAGGAATGCAAGCAGATTGCTGACCTCGGCGTAACAATGTTAGCAGCCGGAATCGGTAATATTCATGGTAAATATCCTGCTAACTGGAAGGGATTAAGCTTTGAGACTCTTGCAGCAGTTAAGGAACTTACAGGTGATATGCCTCTCGTTCTTCACGGTGGTACAGGTATCCCTGCTGATATGATTAAGAAGGCTATTTCTCTCGGCGTTGCTAAGATTAACGTTAATACAGAGTGCCAGCTTGCATTTGCTGATGCTACACGTAAATACATCGAAGCAGGCAAGGATCTTGAAGGTAAGGGATTTGACCCTCGTAAACTTCTCGCTCCTGGCTTTGAGGCTATCAAGGCAACAGTTAAAGAGAAAATGGAATTATTCGGTTCAGTAGACAAAGCCTGAATCGCGGAGATAATATATGGGTGACTCTAATAAAGAGGAATCCGGACTGGATTCCGAACTCAGACAGCAGCCGGAAACGGTTAACACTGAGCCTGATGTAACAGCATTTACAGAGAATACACCGACAACAGAAAACAGTAATACTGAGGAACCGGCAGATGCTACATCTGCTGATTCTTCAGTTATAAAGAAAAAAATACGCAAAGGTGACATAATCCGTTACATAATCATGGGTATTGCCATCTGCGTATTCATCTTCGCTGCCATACAGATTGTCCGTATTGTACGCAGTTACAAAAAGGCCCAGAATATATACAATAACATCGACAATAAGGTCTACTCCACGGAGGATAACTCCGGCGCGGTATCACCTTCCGATTCAGCAATTAACGACAAATACCCTGGAATCAATGCATACGCGCACATTGATTTTGACAAACTTAAAGCCATCAATAAACGTATTGCAGGATGGATTGATGTTCCATCAGTCGGTATAAGCTATCCGGTTGTCCAGGGCGATGATAATGATTATTATCTCAATCACACGGTAACCGGTGAAGAGAACTGGTCAGGTGCTATTTTTCTTGACTACAGGAATTCTCCTTTAATAGATGATTTACATACATTCATATACGGACATCATATGCAGGATAATTCCATGTTTGCGTCACTGCTTGAATATGACAGCAAGGATTTCTTCGACAAGCAGGCTGCTGACAATAATAATTATTTCTATATCTATCTCGAGAATAAAGTTCAGGTTTACCAGATATTCAACGTATGTGATGTTACATATGATTCTAATCCTGAGACTTTTATAATAGCCGGTAAAGGAACTATTGAAAAGTATCTCGCTGATATCGATAAGCTTAAGTTGTATGACACCGGTGTAACAGCTGAGGCTTCAGACCATATTGTCACACTTTACACATGTCAGAACGGTTCAGCGAATCCGGAAAGACATATGGTACACGGTAAGCTTATTGCGACAATTAATCAATAAATTTAATTTTTTTAAAAAAGTACTTGATTTTTTTAATTTAGTATTGTATTTTAATTACAAGGTGAACAAAGGCGTTCCTACTTAGGTAGTGGGCGCCTTTTTTTCGTGCTTTATATTATATGTAAAGCATAGAATAAATCTGAAAGGAAGATATAAATATGAGCGAAGCATTTAAAATTGAGGATGTGTTTGCAGAAAACGTATTTACTGTAAGCAAAATGAAGGAACGCCTTCCTAAACAGGTGTTCAAAAATCTCAAAAAAGTTATGGATGAGGGCGGCAACCTCTCAATCGAAGACGCTGATGTAATCGCCAAAGCCATGAAGGACTGGGCAGTAGAAAAGGGCGCAACCCATTTCACACATTGGTTCCAGCCTCTTATCGTAAGCCTTACGGCTGAGAAGCACGATTCATTCGTAACACATCCGGACGAGGACGGTAATGTAATTACCGGTTTTACAGGCAAACAGCTTATCATGGGTGAGCCTGATGCATCTTCTTTCCCTTCCGGTGGATTAAGAGCAACATGTGCAGCCAGAGGTTATACTGTCTGGGATGTTGCCTCACCTGCTTTTATCAGAGAAGGTGCAATTGGTGCAGTATTATGCATTCCTACAGTATTCTGTTCATATACAGGAGAATCTCTCGACAAGAAAACTCCTCTTTTACGTTCAATGGATGCATTGAGCAATGAAGCTCTCAGAGTTGTTAAACTTTTTGATCCGGAGACAAAGGCTACAAGAGTTACAGCTTCTGTAGGTCCTGAGCAGGAATATTTCCTTATAAGCAAAGACAGTTATGAGGCCCGCAAAGATCTTAAGTATACCGGAAGAACACTTTTCGGCGCTCCTGCTCCAAAGGGACAGGAACTTGAAGATCAGTATTTTGGTGCTATCAAAGAAAATGTAGGCGCTTATATGAAGGATCTCAACAGAGAACTTTGGAAACTTGGCATCACAGCCACAACACAGCATAATGAGGTTGCTCCGGGACAGCATGAAATGGCTCCTATTTACGCAGAAGCGGATACAGCTATCGACAATAACCTCATTGCTATGGAAACAATGAAGAAAGTTGCTGAACGTCATAACCTTGAATGTCTCCTTCACGAGAAGCCATTTGCAGGTGTAAACGGTTCAGGTAAACATAATAACTGGTCAATCGGAACTAATACCGGTGTGAATCTTCTCGATCCGGGTAAAACACCGAACGAGAACAAACAGTTTTTACTTGTTCTTGCATGTATCATGAAAGCTGTTGATACACACGCAGATCTGTTGCGCCAGTCTGCTTCAGATGTAGGCAATGACCACAGACTCGGTGCTAATGAAGCGCCTCCTGCAATTATCTCAATGTACCTTGGAGACCAGCTTGAGGACGTTGTTAATCAGATTGTTGCAGACGGTACTGCCGCTACATGCATGAAAGGCGAGGTACTTGACCTTGGAATCAGCTCAATTCCGGTTGTTACCAAGGACGCAACTGACCGTAACAGAACTTCACCTTTTGCATTCACAGGCAACAAGTTTGAATTCCGTATGGTTGGTTCCAATGATTCGATTGCTATGCCTAACACAACACTCAATGCAATAGTAGCCGAGGCTTTCAAGGAAGCTGCCGATACACTTGAAGGTGCTGCTGATTTTGACAAGGCTTGTGATGAATTTATTGCTAAGACCATGAGAGAACATCAGAGAATCGTATTCAACGGTAACGGTTATTCCGATGAATGGGTTGCCGAGGCCGAGAAGAGAGGTCTTCCGAACCTTAAATCAATGGTTGCTGCTACAGAAGCACTCACTACTGACAAGGCAGTCAAGCTTTTTGGTGATTTCAATATAATGAGCAAGGCTGAACTTGAGCTCAGAGCCGAGGTTCTCTATGAGACATACAGCCTTTCTATTAACATCGAGGCACTTACCATGATAGATATGGCAGCCAAGGATATCCTTCCTGCCGTTGTAAAATACACTACTGAGCTTGCTGCTTCGATAAACGAGGTAACCGCAGCCGGTGCTGATGCAAGTGTCCAGAAGGAAATGCTTGATGAGATCAGCAAATACCTCAAAGAAGCCAACGAGGCTTTGAAGAAACTCAAAGCTGACCAGGCAGACACAGAGAAGGCAGATACAAAATCAACTGCCGAATATTACAGAGATGTAATCAAGGCTGATATGGAGGCACTCAGAGCTCCTGTTGATACACTTGAGACTTTAGTTGACTCAGAGTACTGGCCGATTCCTACATATGGTGATCTGCTTTTTGAGGCTTAATAACACTTCCTCATATTTATTCTAACATAAAGGGCCCGCACATATTTAAGTGCGGGCCCGCTTTATTTATGCTATTAAATTATTCAGGATAATTAAGTCTCTCAGGCTTCAGATCATCCAATACATCGTGACGGTATTTTCTTGCATAGAACTTAGCAAGACTAAGATTATTATCAAGATAATTTCCGCAGTCACGCGCCGTTGCTCCCGGTATGTCGCCTTCAAAATTCTCGATAAATCCAATCATTTCATCAACTAACGGCACAACATCGGATGAATCAAGTTCGCCGGCAAGTATCATATAAAAACCGGTTCTGCATCCCATTGGTCCGAAATAAATCACTCTGTCCTTCCACTGCGGATGATTTCTTAAAAAAGTAGCTCCAAGATGTTCTATCGTATGAATGCCGGGCGTGTCCATAACCGGCTCCCGGTTTGGCATGGTAAATCTTAAATCAAATGTTGTAAGTACACATGATCCTATTGCGTCCCTGCGCGAAACATAGATACCGGCAAGTAAATCAATATGATTCACGGTAAAGCTTGCAATTTTTTCCATTATCTTCTCCTTACAATTTATTTTCTTTCTTTTTGTTTTCTTTTTTATTCTCATACATGAGATTATCAGCGTTTCTGATATATTCGTCGAGTGTATCCGTCTTATCGGCAATCTTAGTATATATTCCGATACTCATATTCAGATAATATGGTTTGTTGCCAAATGCGTTGAAATATTCTATATCGCTTTTGATTTCATTAACTATCTCATCCGCTCTTTCCGATGCATTTTCACTGCAGAGGACAATAAGGAATTCATCTCCGCCAAACCTTGCGCAGATTTCACCACTTGTCGTAGCTTTACGCATAAAATCACCGATTTTCTTGAGCGCATAATCGCCTTCTGCGTGGCCATATGTATCATTTATACCCTTGAGGCCGTCCATATCCATCGAAATTACAGCAAACGGATTACCGGTTTTCTGGCTTCGTCTCATAACTTCTCCGATATTGCGGTAGAATCCGTGTCTGTTATATATTCCGGTCAGAACATCCGTTACATACAGACGTTCAGTCGTTGAGCGGTTGACATAAACTTCAAGTATATGTCTGAAATCCAGCAGAAATGTCTGATAGTATGAGAAAAAGAATTTTTCAGGACTGAACGAAGCAGCCATATATCCTACCGATACCCCCTGCAAATGTATAGGGACAACTATAATTGAGCCGGTACGTTCAATAACCTTTCCGATATCAGGTATTAAATCGCACTGTTCATATTCGCCATTGCCATCATTGCAGATCTCATCACCTTTAAGATGAAGCGGGACCTTCATTGTTGGGGTATATCCGGTATTTGACTGATTGTTCCTGTTGAATTCAATACTTACATCCATATTCTCATCAAGGAAATCGTTGTTAAAGCACATCCACAATTCATCATATCCTATTCTGCCGATATGCTCCGGTATCATCCTGAATATATAATGAAGTTCAGGATAATTGCTGAGCTGGGCTATCATATTATACATGAACTGTATGAATTCTTCCCTGTCATCAGTAATAAATTTCTCTTTATAAAGACGTTCCTCAACATTCGTAGCTTTGGTCTTTTTACATCCGCATGAGCCGCCGAGTCTGTTGATATAATTGACAATTCTGGTACTCATGTCATGGTTTCCGTCAATATTATCCGTTACCGCATCGATAATCGTCCGGGCCAGATCTTCTATTCTGTACTCCGCCGTTGTCAGTCTCGGTGAATAATATCGTTCAAGATCTATACCATCGAAGCCTGTAACCAGTACATCCTCCGGAATCCTGTATCCATGTTTCTTAAGCGTTCTCATACATTCTATTGCCATAATATCGTTGGCACAGATAAATGCTTTAGGGATATGATTGCCGTCATTGATATATTTTTCCAGCACTTCTCTTGTCGGATCTGCCCAGAAATCACCATGTAACACTATATTCCGGTCAACGGCAATTCCGTTTGCCTCCAGAACTTCCTTAAAGCATTCAACTCTTTCTTCTGAGAAAGGATTGTCTTTATTGCCGGCAATCATCATCACATCATCAATATGATGATACTCCACAATATGTTTAACCAGCTGTTCAAAGGCATTGCTGTAATCAAATTCGATATTAATGCAGCCTTCTATTTCTCTGTCTATCGAAATTACCGGGACATCCGCACGTTTGGATCTGGATATCAGTTTACCAAGCACTTCTGAATTTTTAAACGACTCAGATAATACAACTACTGCATCGAATCTTTCAGGTTCAAACGATGAAAAAATCTGTGCCTCGCCTATGTCATTAATTCCACCATTGTACAAATCGGTAACCGAGGAAAATATAATAACTTTTATCCCGGTTTGTCCGCAGTCCTTGCACAGTTCCTTAATCAGCCTTACCTGATCATACGATTTAAACCTTGTCATGCACAACGCAATTACGTTATACGGTTTACCTTCTGAAAATTTGTGTAACATTCTACCCTTCCTTACTCAAACCTAAACCATTCAAAATCAAAATTACTTCCCGGCAGGAATACAAATGTGACTTTGTTTTTTCCTTTTATCGGATCTATATCAAATGTCTTCTCTTCAGCTTTATCCGTGTGTGTAAATTCTATCATCTGTCTCGTCCGGCTTCCGTCTTCACCAGCAAAAATGATATTAAGAGTGTTAACTTCCGTATAAGACGTTCCTTTAATTGTGATTTGGGAAACACCGTCCTTAAAATCCATATCATCAAAATCAAGAGAAACATTGTTGCCTATTCCTATTACGCTGCTTCCCGATATTTTAAAGTCATCTCCGTAAATCTTATCATTATCGGCTGCATCAATTCTGGCAAATCCCTTGTCAGGTCTCGTAAATACAAGATCCCTTATGTTAATAAACTCGCGTGTGAGCAGGCAGAGCGTATGTGTGCCTTTTATTCTACGACTGAGCTTATATTTTTCAGGCTGGTATACATCCCATATTACAGGCTTATTATAGATACTGTCAAGAATAAGTTCGCTTCCTTCTTCTCCCGGTATTCCAAGCCATAGCTGTACAACAAAATCCGCACGGTCATGTGTAAAGATATTTATCTCAACTTCATCGGTTCCGTAACTTCCGAAATCCACATTTTCAAATCCAATATAACTTTCCTTGTGTCTCGGAGTCGCAACGCCGTGTTCTCCGGCATTGCCCATTTCATCACTTGCTATTGTATATAATGCTGCTGCAATCGTCTCATACGGATTAATCGAAGCACTTCCCAGACCGATTGCCTTAAATCCAAGCATCGAAATTACATTAACCCTGTTTCCACCGTTACGCGAATAACATTTGACATTAAATTCGCCGTCACCTCTGGCTTTAAGAACAGTCTGTCCGTTAACAGTATCTATTCCGGCAAGATTGCTTTCTACTCCGGCATCATTGAGAACGCTCCATTCGAGCTCATCATATGTACTGCATGACGGATAACATTTTGCTGTCAATACCGTTTCAGGATGCTCTTTATCAAGTATCGTTCCCGCTGTGCTTGTTATCTCAATTTTACGTATCGGAATCTCATTCCCATCCGTATCCACATGGTAATTAGATGTATTGGCACTTATTCCTGCCTTAACATGTGCTTCTTTACAGTCTATTTCTATTTCAGCGCTTTCCAATGACGGAGAAGTAACTTTAATGACTGCCTTGCCTGCATTGGTTCCGGCTGCTGCCATTATGATCAGCCTGCCCATAAAAAGCTTACGCGAATCACCCTTATACTGATCGTAATCCGTACTGTCACCATTGTCAAGGCCTACAAGCCTGGCTGCACCGCTTACTTCGACCCTGACTCTGTTATTGGCGTTGGCAACATAATTGCCATCAGCATCCAATACATTAACTTCAATAAATGCCATATCCTCGCCATCAGCATCAAGCGTCAGCTTGTCCGGTTTAAGTACAAGTCTGCTTCCATCTCCGAATGATGTTCTTGTATCCCTTGCTATCTCTTCGCCGTTCTCATCATAGGCAACCGCATCTATCCGGCCTTTAGCATATGGAATACACCAATGTCCAAGTAATTCTTTGCCATGCTTATGGTCTATATTGAATCTGCCCTGTGATATCCCGTTAAAGAAAAGTTCTATCACCGGCGCATTGGATGTTGCCCTGACATCAATAATCTGGCCTTCATTAAAATCCCAATACGGGAATATATGAACCATAGGATTGGTCTTATAATCAGTCCACTCCGCGCGGTAAATATAATATGTATCTTTCGGGAATCCTGCTGTATCAACCTGTCCGAAATAAGAATTCTTAGTCTGATACGGTGTCGGCTCTCCTATATAATCAAATCCCGTCCACAAGAACTGTCCTGCGGAATATTTATTGTCACGTTCCGTTGTTATGCAGAATTCACTGTCAGGTGCTCCCCAGCTGCATGTACTGTTACCGAGCGATGAGCATTGCTCATCTACATCCGTGAGTATAGGCTCACTGTATGGGAAATGATACACATCACGGCTTTGCAGTGTCGAACCGGTTTCACTTCCATATATACACCAGTCCGGATGTGCCTTATGATGTGCATCATAAAGTCTCTCAGAATAATTATATCCAACCAGCTTAAGAACATCCGCACATCTCTGTGTCGGTTCACCTTCCAGGAAGTTGGATCCAAATGTAGCATATGCATTGCAATCAGGATCATTTTCAATGACCGTCTCATATAAAAGTTTCGTGGATTTCATTCCGCTTTCTTCATCTGCATGGGTATCAAAAATTTCATTACCGATACTCCACATTATGACACATGGGTGGTTGCGGTCTCTTCTTACGAAATTACGCATATCCTTTGCTGCCCATTCCTCGAAAAACCTTGAATAATCATATCTGTTCTTAGGCATTTTCCACATATCGAAAGCTTCATTATCTACTAGAAGTCCTATTTCATCGGCTATATCCAACAACTCAGCAGCCGGCATATTATGTGAGGTTCTTATGGCATTCGCTCCCATATCTTTCATCATCTTAAGCTGGCGGTATAATGCGGCTTTATTAACTGCCGCTCCAAGTGCACCAAGGTCATGATGCATACACACTCCGTTAAGCTTAACATGCCTGCCGTTAAGATAAAATCCGCTGTCGCTGTTAAATTCTATCGTTCTGAATCCGAATCGTGTATTAACACAGTCCACTGCCTGTCCGTTGCACAGAAGTTCTGCGCGAAGTACATAGCACACAGGATTATCGATGTCCCATTCATTCGGTGATTCAACTTCAATCTCAACCGTATCCGCCGCTGCATCGGTTGTCCTGGATACAACAGCCGTTCCATTCATATCAAATACAGTGTATGCAACAGCATCGAAATCACTTCCGCTTATCTCAGAAGATGCTTTAAGCATATAACCTGTATCCGTACGCTCTGTTCTTATATATATTCCATCTGACACAAAATGAGTGTCAGGCATAGTCTTAAACCAAATATTCCTGAAAATTCCCGCTCCGGAATACCATCTTGAATTAGGAGATCTGTGCATTACCTGCACACGAATTTCATTGGCTCCGTTAACGAGATAATCTGTTATGTCTATTTCAAAAGTATTATATCCGTATTTCCATTCTCCGGCTTTTGCACCGTTAACATAAATCACCGGTTCCATATATACGCCGTCGAATCTGAGTGCATATCTTACACCCGTTTCTGTTTGCATATCAAATTTCTTACGATACCAGCCTTCACTGTCTTCATATAAATTATTTGTATCATAAATAAGCCAGTCATGCGGTATATCCACATTAACCCAGCTGTCAGAATTCTCATATCCGGTTGTTCCCGGTTCTATTTTTATAAATTTCCAATTATCGTTAAAAAGTCTGGTTTCTCTCATTTTAATTCCTTTCAGGAAGTGGTATTTCCTTGGCTCTATGGTGAGCCTTGGCCTGGAGCGGTATCAACGTACCGCTCCTGCCTCCTCTCGTCAGGCACGCCCGGTCTTATTTGAACGGGTTTTCTGTAGGATACATCATACCCTTTGGCTGGTTGAAATTAATCTCATCAGCCGGAACCCCAAGATATTTAAATACTTCATAGAGTGCTTTTCCGAAATGTCCGAAAGCAACAGCTCCGTGATGCGGGTAATTCTTCTCAATAAGTACATGGCGATAGAATCTGTCCATCTCAGGAATTGCAAAAATTCCGATTGCTCCGAATGAACGTGTTGCTACAGGAAGAACCTCTCCCTGTGCGATATATGCCCTGATTTGTGCATCAGATGTACTCTGAAGACGGAAGAATGTAATGTCTCCCGGAACAATATCTCCTTCAAGAGTACCGTTGGTAACCTCTACCGGAAGAGATCTTGCCATTATCATCTGGTTACGCATTTCACAGAAAGTAAGCTTTGTAGATGCTGTATTTCCGCAGTGGAATCCCATGAATACTTCATTGGATGTGTAATTAAACTTGCCCTTGATGTCCTCACCGTAAATATCAGCAGGTACTGTGTTATTAATGTCAAGGAGTGTTACTGCGTCATTACTTACAACAGTTCCGATAAACTCACTGAGTGCGCCGTAAATATCAACCTCACATGCAACAGGAATACCCATCTTGGTAAGACGGCTGTTTACATAACAAGGAACGAAACCGAACTGTGTCTGGAATGCCGGCCAGCACTTACCTGCGATAGTAACATACTTCTTATATCCTTTATGAGCCTCAACCCAGTCAAGGAGTGTTATCTCATACTGTGCAAGTTTCTCAAGGACCTCAGGTTTCTTATTACCTGCTCCGAGTTCCTCAGCCATATCTTTGGCTACATCCGGAATTCTCGGGTCTCCGGCATGTTTATTGTATGCCTCAAAAAGATCGAGTTCTGAATTCTCTTCAATCTCAACACCGAGATTGTAAAGCTGCTTAATCGGCGCATTACATGCAAGGAAGTTCTGTGGTCTAGGTCCGAATGATATAATCTTTAAATCTCTTACTGCGATGATTGCTCTTGCGATAGGTGCAAATTCATGTATCATATCAGCACATTCATCTGCTGTTCCGATAGGATATTCCGGAATATAAGCTCTTACATTACGGAGTTTAAGATTATAACTTGCATTAAGCATACCGCAATATGCATCACCACGGCCCTGTACAAGTCCGCCGTTAGCCGATGTCTCTTCAGCTGCTGCGATAAACATTGATGGTCCGTCAAAATGTTTTGCAAGAAGTGTCTCTGAAATCTCAGGTCCAAAGTTTCCAAGGTAAACAACGAGTGCGTTACATCCTGCCTTCTTGATGTCCTCAAGAGCCTGTACCATATGGATTTCACTTTCTACGATACAGATCGGACACTCATAGATGTTGTCGCTGCCGTATTTCTTTGTATAAGCCTCTACAAGAGCCTTTCTTCTGTTAACTGATAATGATTCCGGGAAGCAGTCTCTGCTGACTGCAACGATGCCGATCTTTTCCTGTGGCATATTTGACATTTTAATTTCCTCCATTCTTCCGGGTTCACTTACACCCGGTATTATTCATTAATATTTAAATTCTTACCTATAAGGCCGATATGCTCGGATCCTGTGAAACCGCCTTCAGCATGTCCGATAAGCCATTTATTGACCGCTGTGATCAGGCTGTCCTCTCCGCCTTTATGATCTGCCTTAAGTGGGAAATTCGTTCCTCTCGGAAGAATTACAGACACTTTAAATCCATCGCCATCAACTCCGCACGGAGCATAATGAAGCGTGGTAGCATATACTTCAACCGCTGTTCCCTTTGGCACAAGGAATGCTTTCATAAGTGAAGTATCATATGTGAAATCAGCTGTTATATCCTGCTGTTTGCCGAGAATAAGTATCGCATCCGTAGCTGCTACATTAATCTCACTGTCTCTGTGATACTCGACTGCATTAAGCAGTTCGTTGTGTCCGTTGCAATATCCGATCTGAACAGGCATCTCTCCGTATACCTTGTCGGAAATCTCCTTCATAACCGGAAGTGCCTCAAGTGTATCCACCGAAGGCTCATAAGCCACTCCGTCCGGGAGTGGTGTCTCCTGCATTTTGTCCACAAGCGGGCCAAAATCAACACCTTCAACAACTCTTCCGTATGGTACAAATTCAGGATCGGTCACTTTATATATTTTCATTGGTCTTTCCTTTCCGGGCCGGCGCACAGAATCCTCACAACCTTGTACGCAGCCGCAATTAATTACTGTATAATATCAAACAACTCTTTACATGCCGGATAAATCTGTCTGAACTGATCATATCTGGCATTATATCTCGCTGTAAGTTCAGGATCCGGTTCAACAGTGTCAACAACCTTAACTATCTTATCGGCCATCTCTTCAACACTTGCATATTCGCCATTGGCAACAGCCGCTAACATTGCACCACCCATTGAAGGCCCCTGTTCGCTTTCGATGACATCGACCTTAATTCCAAGTACATTGGCTATTATTTTCTTCCAAAGAGGGCTCTTGGCTCCGCCGCCGCAGATCTTGGTTCTCTCTATTTTAATTCCGAGTGACTTGGCTACCTCGAATGAATCCCTGAGTGCAAATGCCACGCCCTCCAGCACTGCCTGTGTCATATCAGCCCTCGTGGTATCCATCGTCATTCCGATAAATGTACCTCTCGCATTCGGATTATTATGCGGAGAACGTTCTCCCATAAGATAAGGAAGAAAATATACATGATTAAGTCCAAGTTCTCCTATCTCTTTCTGTTCTGCTGCATAATCCTTGGTTCCGATGATTTCATCCATCCACCACTTATTGCATGATGCTGCTGAAAGCATACATCCCATAAGATGGTAATGTCCGTCTGCATGATCAAATGAATGTAATGCATTATTCTTATCAACTCCGAACTTATCTGACGAGATAAAAATAGTTCCGCTTGTTCCGAGTGATATATTACACTTGCCGTCTCCGACTGTTCCGGTTCCGACTGCAGCTGCAGCATTATCTCCGGCTCCGGCTGCAATTATACATGTCTGTGGAATTCCAAGTTCATCTGCTATTTCAGGAAGTACGCAGCCTACTTTCTCGCAGCTTTCATATACTGTAGCAAGCTGTTCCGGCTTTACTCCGCATATATCGCACATTTCCTTTGACCAGCATCTGTTCTTAACATCAAAAATAAGCATTCCCGATGCGTCCGACACATCCGTACAAAATACTCCTGAAAGCTTATATGCTATATAGTCTTTAGGAAGCATTATCTTTCTGATTCTTGCGAAATTCTCAGGCTCATTATTCCTGACCCAGAGAATCTTAGGTGCTGTAAATCCCGTAAATGCAATATTTGCTGTATATTGTGAGAGCTTGTCCTTACCAATCACATTATTAAGGTAGTTTGTCTCTTCAACGGTTCTTCCGTCATTCCAGAGAATCGCCGGTCTGATAACTTCGTCATTCTCATCAAGAATAACAAGTCCGTGCATCTGACCGCCAAAGCTGATTCCGGCAACTTTGCTCTTATCCACGTCCGCAATAAGTTCCTTGATTCCTTCCATGGTATTGCTAAACCAGTCTTCCGGTTTCTGTTCAGACCATCCCGGATGTGGAAAATATAATGGGTATTCTCTTGAAACAATGTTAACGATTGTTCCGGCAGAGTCCATCAAAAGCAGTTTAACTGCTGATGTACCCAGATCAACGCCTATGTAAAACATCTCATTCCTCCTTGCACTTTTAAGCGTACTATATCACTCTTATGATATTATAAAAATGTGAGAACTTCAACGATAGAATGCCATAATAATTTGACACAAATACCGTCAAAAATTAATGAATTTAATAAACAATGTAATTTTGTCTAAAAATTAATGTAATTTCCTACTAATACTCTCATTGTTAAAATATTATAGCCTCTGATATAATGTATAAGTAAAATAAATCGAGGAGGTTTCCTTATGACAAAGATCACTAAAAAAATTATCGCTTTTATGCTTATGGCTCTTATGCTTCTCGCAATGCCTGTAACTGCATTTGCGGAAGAAGAGACAGCAAAAGCTCCGTTTGATGCCAATGGCAAATATAACGCCAGGCTCGGCATCCAGGCCACAACGGCCGATGGCCAAATCTGGTTAGCCAGAATCGGTTACTATTCATCAAAAGACGATGGCGACAAGGTCACATCTGACAAAAAAGCCGAATTTGACGCAGGTACATTTACGGATGCAGTCATTGAAGGCAACGGCACATACACAGTGTCATATAAGACATCTAATTTCGGAGGTGCCGTAAATCTTCAGCAGCTCCAGGTAGCAACTGATATCCCTATGGAAAATGACCTTACATTCTCGGATCTCAAGGTTGAAATCAACGGAAATACTGTAGTTACATACAAGGACGTATATATCGACGAGGATGCTTACGCCATTCCTTATACATGTCTTCTCGCATATAATAACTGGAGAAATGACCTTAAGAGCCGTGATGACTGTATGACAGCCGAGAATGTTTTTCCTGAGACAGGTGATGTAGAAGTCAAACTTACATTCACAGTAAGTGGATTTGCATATGATGCTCCTACAGAAGCTCCTACAGAGGCTGAGACAACAGCCGCTGCCGCTACAAAGGCTGCCGCAGACGCAGCTTCAGATTCTTCTTCAACAGGCTTACCGCTCGTTGCTATCATCGGTATCATCGCAGGTGTTGTAGTTGTAGTAGTAATCGTAGTTGCAGCAGTAAGTGCTTCCAAAAAGAAGAAAGCATAATATCTGTCCCGTATAAAATACACGGCTGTAAGAATTCAAAGTTCTTACAGCCGTGTTTATTATTTGTTCTTATTGTACATTGGCAAATTTGTGTTCAAAATCAGCCAGTGACATAGGTTTACCGAAATAGTATCCCTGAATATAATCCGGTTTGATATGCTTAATGCGTTCAAGTTCCTCTTCCGTTTCTATTCCTTCTATGCAGAATTTGGAATTAATACTGTGAGCCATCTGGGCCAGGTATTTAAGCAGATTATATTCATAATCGTTCTTAAGCGCTTTCAGCGTAAATGACCGGTCAATCTTAATAATATCCGGTGTCAGGTTAAACAGATAATGGAAGTTGGAATATCCCGTTCCAAAATCATCCAATGCTATCGAAATCCCATATTTGCGAAGACCTTCGCAGAAACTTATAAAGTTCTCGTTCGATTCCACAAAGCCGCTCTCCGTAAGTTCCACCACAATATTACCCATTTTAAGTCCCGACTCTTTCATGACCTTAATAATTTCTGAAAGCACATTACTCCTAAGCACCTGTACATATGAAAGATTAAATGACACATGAAAATCCGGCAGAAACTTCTGCATATATGTACATGCATATATAGCTTGCGATAAAACCCATTTGCCAACCGGAATTATCAGACCGCTTTCTTCAAGAATTGGTATAAATTCCATAGGTGACAACGGTCCCGTTTCAGGAGTATTAAATCTGAGCAGTGTCTCCGCATGCGAAAGTCTGCCGCTTTCGATATCTATAATCGGCTGAAAGAATGTGGTAAATCCATTAAATCCGTCGTCCACACTCTTTCTCAGCACCTGGAGTATCTTACGTCTTCTGACAAAATCCCTGTAATCCTTATCCTTATATACGTAAAACGCGGTTCCGGACACTTCTCTGGTTCTGCCAAGTGCAAATTCGGTAAGTTTCATCAGTTCGTTATAATTCATGCCTTCTGACTCTTCAACATCGACCGCTCCTGCCGAAACTGTGAAAAATACTTCATAATGGCTTTCCTCTATAAATGCCGTAACTTTATTCGCAACCATTTCGTATAATGCATGTGCAGAATCGACATTATATCTGTTATAATCCAGAACCATAAACTCATCCGTACCGTCAAGCTTATATAATTTCTGATTCTTGCCTACACATTCCGATATGCAATCGGAAGTTTTCTTAAGAACCTTCTCACCATACTCGGGCCCGAAATTCTCGACAATCTCTCGGAACTCATCGATTCCGAATCTGATAAGAAATGCACCGTTATCCTTATTGACATATTTGACAAGGTCTTCCTTCAGAAAAGCCTCACCTCTAAGTCCGCTGATGTTATCGGCGCGCTGTTTCTCTCCGATTTCATTAATACAGCCAACCAAAGCAATTGGATCACCATTCTCATTTCTTACAAGCCGGCCTCTGCAGCTTATCCACACTGCTTCGCCCATCCTGTCAGTCCACCTGTATTGAAGATCATGAAAACAGTAATCAGTATCCGAAAATATTTTTGAAATATCATGCGAAAGTGTGTACCAGTCATCCGGATGTGTCAATTCCTTAAGGTGCTCATTTACATTCGTAAATCTACTCGCCGGCAGTCTAAACCGCTCTACCGCCGTCGGTGATATACAGTATACATCATTTACCAGATCATAGACGTACAGATAGTCGTCCATGCATGGGCTTAACGCATGGATGATTTTCTCATATTGTTCCAGCGATACTTTCCTTTCCTTTGAATCAGACATTATTCCTCCACGATTATTATTCTAATGTATCTCCCAGATGCTTAATTGACTCTGTTATATCATTAGATACTTCTTTGATCCCTTTATATATAGCAGCTGAGTGTTTTGAAAGGTCACCCATCTGTTTAGCTACAACTGCGAATCCCACTCCTGCATCTCCCGACCTTGCAGCTTCTATCGAAGCATTAAGTGTAAGCATATTCTGGCGTGATGCTATTGTCTCAAGTTCTTTCGTCTTGTCCGAAATTGATTTGACATCCAACTTCAGGCTTTCAATTTCCTTATTGACGCCTTCTATACTTTCATGAGCCTTATTCTGCACATATGCCAGATTGGCCATTTCGTTAACCGTATCTGCCAGAAGATGTGCCGCCGCTCTGATTGCACTTTCTTCTCTTACAGGCACTTTCTTAAGCGCATCTATGTATTCTTCCTTTGAAATTCCAAGCTCATCTGCGATATGTTCAAATTCCGCGATATCCGGTTCTTTAGGAAGAACCTGTCCGCCGATTACAGAGCCGACTTTCTCACCGTTAACTATAATATCTGATGCAAAATCCATCAATCCTGCATGGCAGTAGTAAACGCCTTTACATTCGTTGTCACACTTTACGCATCTTCTGTTTCCTTCAGGTGATCTACGGGTGTATTTCATACAAAAATCGGTAAAATTACTTCCTTCTGTTATATAATTACCGTCCTGGTCAACCGCGATTGCTGCCAGTCCGGTTGCGTTTGAAAACATATCCTGGATTTTCTGAAGCTTATCCAAATCCATAAAATCTTTTAAGTACATAACCAACCCTCCAAATACATTTTATATAGTTCATTTTATCACTTATTCTGACAAAAGTCCATAGCACACAATGTCATATTAAGTCACCTGCTGACGATTTTCTGGCTTTTTTAAATAAGTCTCCGTCTTTTTTGGTAATTATAGTATTTCTGATACCCAGCGAATCACATACCCTTAGACCGATATTGCCTTTGCGTATGTCGGGATGCCGCAGTATGCGCATGCCGTCGGATGTCACATCATCTTTCACAATCGCAATATAGCTGAATTTCTCATCCTCATACGGAACATCCGCCTCCTTGATAAGCTTATGTATCCTCGTTCTTGAAACCCTTACGGAAAAATGGCACCAATCATCTTTATCAATGGCACATTTATTCTCATGTGTGCACGGAGCGGCAATATGCAGGCCTTTGCCGAGAAAATATTTTCTCGCCTGCGATATGACCTCAAATCCCTCTTTAGTTCCGGGTTCAACTATAAGGAGCATTTTATCCGTCATGTCCCAAAGCCTGTCAAACAGCGTTTCCCTGTCATCGGGTCTTATCTCATTAATCATATATGATGACATCACAAGATCTGCATTTCTTTTTACATTATCATTAAAGATATCAACATCATGCCACTGTGCCGCTTTCAGGACTTCCGACTGAGTTGCCGCCAGTATTTCCATTCCGCATTTTCTCATACAGCTTTCACGTTCTATAAGGCTTATGCGTTCAGGCTCAAGCACATCCATCGCTGCCAGGGACGCCGCGCCGGTTCCCGCTCCGACATCGATTACAGTGTTTACCGGAGTATCACCGTACATAAGAGAATTTTCCAGGGCACTTTTTACTGCCGCATATGTGGCCGGCATTCTTACCGCAGCATATACCAATGCCTGCATTTCATTCGATATAAGTCTTTGGGATGTCTTATTGGATGAATGATAATTATTACTTATCTTTGCCGAAACCGCAGCAAGGTCTCCCGGCCGGATTCCCTGCAATCTTTCTTCTGTTATCTGTCTTGCAATATCAATATAGTCCATTATACCCATCATCCTTTCTTCAATCATCGATACTCGTCACGCACGGCCATGATAAGTTCCTCATCAGCATCATTTATGGCTCTGTCATAACCTTTAAGCGCTGCAAAAGAAGCAAACTGTGCCGCTCTCGCTTCCATTGTCATATGCGGCCTGGTATCGGACACATGATGCGGCATATTAATAATGTCAACGTAATCTTCCTCCGCCGTACCATTGCAAGCGGCATGCATCGTGTACTCAATAATATCCTGTTCCATTATGCCTTATGACCTCCAATCTGACCGTTACGTTCTATTGCCGTGGCACCTTCCTCAAAATTCATTCCGCGAAGCAGTGCATTCTTTCCGTAACGCTTCTTGATATCCAGAATGGCATGCTGTATTCGTTTCTCTTTCTCAATATCGTTACCGTCATCATCCTGTTTTACGCCGAGTTCATTATCTTCGGTAAAAAATTCCAGCTGTCCCTGCCTTACGTCATTATGTGCTTCCGATTCAGGAACAACATGACATGCTGCAACATTAAGACGTCTTATAAGAAGATTACGGTTAGTTATCCTATCATACAATCCGGTCACAGCTTCCGTTATAATCCGCGTGGAAGATGTCCTTGTGTCAAGATTAACTGTTCCGTGTGCATGCTTTGGGATCCGTCTGCCATAACGGTCAATTACCGTATCTCCGGAATATGAGCCGGTCACATTCTTCACATCATACCCAACCGTTATCACCATCTGCTCTGTCACAAGCCCTTTATCAACCAGATCCAGCACCAGACCATCCGTCATCTCTTTAATGACTATGCGTGCTTTTTCAAATGTGTACGGCTCCTTAAGGACCTGACCGGAACTAAGGCTGTTCGCAGACGGTGTATAAGCCTTGGCATCGGCTATTGTGCACGGTTCCCATCCCCATGCATGATCTATCAGAAGCTCTGCATTCACCCCGAAAAGTTTATATAACAAATTCTCGTTATAATAATCGTCGTCTCTGCCAACGGAACATCTGGCAACATCTCCCATTGTATAAATGCCCTTGGACGCCAGCTTAGAGGCATATCCTCTTCCGACACGCCAGAAATCCGTAATAGGCTTATGATTCCACAACAGTTTCCTGTAGCTCATCTCATCGAGCCCCGCTATCCTGACACCATTCTCATCCGGCGGCATATGCTTGGCAACAATATCCATCGCGACCTTACACAGATACATATTCGTGCCTATTCCTGCAGTTGCCGTAATTCCCGTAGTATCAAAAACATCTCTTATCATACGCATGGCAAGTTCGCGCACCCCGATTCCATATGTATTAAGATAAGATGTAACATCCATAAACACTTCATCTATTGAATATACCAGTATATCCTCCGGGGCGACATATTTAAGGTATATGCTGTATATCCGCTTACTGTACTCAATATACCTGGCCATCTGTGGTCTGGCAGCTATATATGATACCTTCATATCCGGGTGATTCTTCAATTCATTATCGTCATACGATTCTCCGATGAAACGCCGGCCCGGTGCTCTGTACAACCGTTCTTCATTAACTTCCTTAAGCCTCTCTATAACTTCAAACAGCCGGGCCCGTCCCGAAATTCCGTATGCCTTAAGTGACGGCGACACGGCAAGGCATATCGTCTTCTCGGTGCGCGCGACATCCGCCACCACAAGATTCGTGCCAAGTGGATCGAGGCCGCGCAGAACGCACTCGACCGATGCAAAAAAAGATTTCAGATCTATCGCTATATACCAACGCTCCGGCATATGTCATACCTCCAATAAAATAAGTATAACACACGCCGGAGCATATTGCAAACATATGTTCTGTTATGTTAAAAAATGTCAAACTCCACTAAACGATTATTCCGCCGCACAAAATGCTGTCGTCCACATAAAATACCGCTGACTGGCCCGGAGTTGCCGCACGCATCGGCTCATCAAATTCCGCAATTATGCCGTCATTACCGTCAGGCATCAGCGTGCACAAAGATGCTTCCTGTGAATATCTGAGCTTGCCGGCCGCACGCACCGGTCCGGTAATCTCCGGGACAGCCATGTAATTGACATCACAGACATTGACGCGGCTCTTCATAAGTTCTTTGGCCGTCCCCAGCGTAACTGTATTGTCAGCCGGATTAATTCTTAGCACAAATCTCGGCTCGCCAAAAGCTATCCCAAGTCCCTTTCTCTGTCCCACAGTATAATGAATAATACCTTTATGTTGTCCCAGTACATTACCCTGCGTATCCACAAAATCTCCCGGAACATCCTGAATCCCGGTCTCTGACCTGATAAATGCCGCATAATCCCCGTCTGGAACAAAACATATATCCTGGCTGTCTTTTTTATGGGCTACCGGAAGATTATTCTGTTCCGCAATGCGGCGCACTTCTTCCTTCTCATAACCGTAAATAGGGAACAATGTATGCTTAAGTTCCTCCTGCGTGAGATTATATAACACATATGACTGGTCTTTATTAAGCGAAACAGATTTTGCAACGCTGTAGCGTCCGTTAGGCAATCTGACAATTCTGCCATAGTGTCCTGTTGCTATATAATCCGCGCCTATTTCTATTGAACGGTGCAACAAAGACTCCCATTTGATATATCTGTTACATGCGATACACGGGTTGGGAGTTCTTCCTTTATAATATTCATCTATGAAATAGTCTATAACCTTATGTCTGAATTCATCCCTGAAATTCATTACATAGTATGGGATTCCTAATACGTCCGCTACGCGCCTGGCATCATCAACTGCCGACAAACCGCAGCAGCCACCGTTCTCTGCCATATCAAGAGGGTTCTCCTCCTGCCATATCTGCATGGTTACGCCGATTACATCATATCCCTGTTCTTTTAAAAGAAGGGCTGCCACGGAGGAGTCAACTCCTCCGGACATCCCTACAACAACCTTGCCTTTATTCATTAATATTCTTCTCCGGGTGCTTCTTCTTTCTCGCTGATATCATTAACCGGTCTCTGAAGGCCTTCTATCTTAATGTGATGTTTCTCAGCATAGTCCCAAAGCGCTGCATGTATTGCTTCCTCTGCAAGCAATGAACAATGCACTTTCACAGGAGGCAGTCCGTCAAGTGCTTCCATAACCGCTTTATTGGTTATCTGAAGTGCCTCATATATTGTCTTGCCTTTGACAAGTTCAGTAGCCATACTGCTTGTAGCAACCGCAGCGCCACAGCCGAAAGTCTTGAACTTGCAATCCCTGATAACCTGATTTTCATCAATATCAAGGTACATTCTCATAATATCTCCGCATTTGGCATTGCCGACTGTACCAACACCGGATGCGTTCTCTATCTCACCCACATTACGCGGATGATTAAAATGATCCATTACTTTCTCACTATACATATGTCAAAATCCTTTCTATTATTTGTTCTTTGCAACAAAATCAGCATAGAGCGGCGACATGCTTCTGAGTCTCTCAATGATTTCTTTAAGCTTGTCAACCGTAAAATCAATATCTTCCATAGTGGTCTTCTCTGAAAGAGTAAGTCTTAATGAACCATGTGCAATTTCATGAGGCAGTCCAATCGCAAGAAGTACATGCGAAGGATCAAGTGAACCCGAGGTACATGCAGAACCGCTTGAACCGCAGATTCCGTTCTGGTCAAGTAAGATAAGCATTGACTCGCCTTCGATAAATCTGAAACAGAAATTAGCATTATTCGGAAGTCTGTTGGTTCTGTGTCCGTTAAGTCTTACATATGGAATCTCGTTAAGCACACGCTCAATAAGGTGATCACGGAGCTTGGTCTCATACGCCATTCTCTCACTCATCTGTTCAACAGCAAGTGAAGCCGCCTTAGCCATTCCGACTATTCCCGGTACATTATGTGTTCCGGCTCTTCTGCTTCTTTCCTGTGAACCGCCGTGTATAAACGAACGTATCTTAACACCCTTACGGATATACATAAATCCGATACCCTTAGGGCCGTTGAACTTATGTCCGCTCGCACTTAACATATCAATATTCATCTCATCAACATTAATCGGAATATGTCCGAATGCCTGAACCGCATCAGTATGGAAAAGTGCACCTGCTTCATGTGCAATCCTGCCAAGTTCGGCAATAGGTTCTATTGTTCCGATTTCGTTATTGGCAGTCATGATTGATACAAGAATGGTATCAGGTCTTATCGCTGCCTTAAGTGCCTCCGGTGAAACAAGTCCGTTCTCATCAACATCAAGGTAAGTCACCTCTATGCCGTATTTGGCAAGCCATTCGCATGTATGGAGAATCGCATGATGCTCAATCTTACTAGTTATGATGTGCTTACCCTTGGATGCGTAAGCTTCCGCTGTAGCCTTAAGTGCCCAGTTATCAGACTCACTTCCTCCGCCTGTAAAATATATCTCGGAAGCATCTGCTCCTATAGCCGATGCAATTGTCCTTCTGGCCTCGTCAACAGCCTTACCTGCCTCTCCGGCAAATGAATATATACTTGAAGGGTTACCGTAATGCTCGGTAAAAAACGGCAGCATAGCATCCAGTACCTCAGGATAGGTCTGGGTAGTAGCCGCGTTGTCTAAATAAATTGTCTTCATATCGCCACTTCCTTATAAGTCTCTTAATCTGTAATGATTATAACACAATATTCCTCACGGTCAAGCCGGGTAAAATATAATATTTCTCATTATTATGCGCGAAAAAACGCTTTAAATACTGTAGTTCTCAGGATTATTATTCTGCCATTCCACAAGATCCGCGAGTGTTATATGATCGACCACTCCGTTAATGGCATCGTTAAGCCGTCTCCACAATTCCTTGGTTGCACAGGTTTCCATTTTAGTACATGCAACCGCATCCTCACCAACACATGCAACCGGTGAAAGCGAGCCTTCCGTAAGCCTTAATATCATACCGACCGTATATTCATCCGGACGTCTGGTCAGTGTATATCCTCCCTGGGCTCCTCTTACACTTCTTACAAAATGTGCACTATTGAGAATTGAAATTATCTGTTCAAGATACTTGTCCGATATATCCTGTCTCTTGGCTATGTCCTTGATACTTACGGGTCTGGTCGCACTGTTGACCGCGATATCAAGCATAAGCCTCAAAGCATATCTGCCTCTGGTAGAAATCTTCATAACTAATTCCTCCTTCTACAGTATAGTATAACCGATAATTCATAGTATTTCAATATGAATTTTATCAATCTTCATCCTCTGTAATCCTGAGTCCTGCCGTGTCGGTCACAGGCATTGAAAAAACTATTGCGCCTGCTTTGGTATCCACACCGGCTTTTTCCATGATTGCTTTCATAATGGCGTTTTTCTGCTGCGTGCGCGCCACAATGAGTATTATTTCCTTTTCGGATACAAGCGAAACACCGAGAAACTGTTTTGCGCGCTTCATTCCGACACCCTTGCCGTGGAGAACTGTCCCGCCGGTTGCACCCCCTTCTTCAGCCGCATGCATAACCTGTGTATTGTATCCGTAATTGGCTATCGCCACGATAAGTTCATGTTTCGTTTCCTTCAATTCGCTCTCATCTCCTTTTTCAAACTGTTGTTCCGTCACAAGAAATCCCAGTTCGCGTTTTCCGCCTATGCTGCTTAGTGGTATCGTAAATACTATTCCGGTTCCCGGAACGTCAATCCTGAACTCTCTTTGAAGTCCTTTTTTTACCTGTTTCCATGTATCAGCCGTCACTATTCCGAAATGGATCCCCTTTTCCTCATCATCAAGGCCGAAATAATCAAGCACATCACTTGATGCCGTTCCCATCCCGAGAGATATATTTCCGACCTCGGCCTTGGCATCGGCATAAAATTTTACAAAGCGGGGTATATTTTTACGATTGCATATTGTTGCCATCAGATAAATTTCACTCATAACGCACCTCCCGGTCTATAATTCAATAATCGCATCATCAGCAAGTTCCCGGTAAGCCTCTGCCGCCGTTATATTCCGAGGCTGCGTCAAGGCTTCTGCGCGCCGGCTCTTAATGCGGTATATCAAGCCCAGTATCTGCAATGTAATAAGCGGAGTCATGGCAACCATGGCAACAACTCCGAATGCATCCGTAACAACGTTGCCGCCGATTGCAATACAGGCTCCCTGCGCTAATGGCAGCAGAAATGTTGCTGTCATCGGTCCGGATGCAACACCTCCTGAGTCAAATGCTATTGCCGTAAATATTTTGGGCACAAAGAATGTAAGTATCAATGCTATGGCATATCCCGGTATCAAAAAATATAGTATATGTATTCCTGTAAGCACGCGAAGCATCGATAATCCGACCGATACCGCAACACCGACGGACAGACTTATCTGCATGGCTTTTCCGGATATTTCACCGTCAGTAAGTTCTTCTACCTGTTTCATAAGTACATACACTGCCGGTTCCGCTTTCACGATAAAATATCCTATAATCATGCCTATCGGAATAATAATCCACTTATACGGGAGCGATACCAGCACCGTTCCAAGATAATTTCCCGCCGGTATAAAGCCGACGTTCGCACCGGTAAGAAACAGCACCAGCCCGATATATGTATACACAAGTCCCACGCATATCTTAATGAGAGACTTACGGTTTAACTTCAATGACACAATCTGAAAAATACCGAAGAACACAACTATCGGAAGAAGCGACAGTGCTATTTCCTTAAGATATTCGGGTATCGCATGCAGGAAAAGCTTTCCAAGTTCGACCGAATTGCCTATGGAAACCGCGCTTTCCTCCAGAAAACTTCCTTTTGTGTTATATAAGAGGCCTAACACCAGTACGGCAAGTATCGGACCTATTGAACACAATGCTACCAGACCGAAACTATCGTTTTCGGCTTGTTTGTCATTACGTATTGATGCAATTCCGACACCAAGCGCCATAATAAAAGGAACCGTCATCGGTCCGGTTGTCACACCTCCCGAATCAAATGCAACCGCAAGGAAATCACCCGGAACGAACATGGCTATGATAAAAACAGCCACATAACACACTCCGAGCATCGGTGCTAAAGGTATTCTGAAAAGTATACGCAGAAATGCAGCCACCAGAAATACTCCGACACCAACGGCCACCGATAAAATAAGCACCATATCAGGCACCGCTGCCACCTGTCCGGCGAGCACCTGTAAATCAGGTTCCGACACCGTTATTATCACTCCGAGCACGAATCCCAGAATAATTATCAACGGTAATTTGCGGGTTTTTAACATGCTTGTGCCGACACGCTCTCCCATGGGCGTCATGGATAGTTCCGCACCCATTGAGAAAAAAATCATTCCTATAATGACAAGAAACGCACCTGTTATGAATCTGGCCATAATGTCAGTTGATAAAGGTGCGATGGTAAAGCCAAGGAGCAGGACGATAAGCACTATAGGAACAACCGCACTCACGGCTTCCTTAGTCTTAGCTCCTGCATTTTCCTTCAATATCGATTTTTGATTAAAATATTCCTTCCTGATAGCTCTTATTCTCACCCAAATCCTCCTATATCATATTTTTCCAAGCTGCCAGAACGCTACGGCGCTCGCCGCTGCAACATTGAGCGAATCAACCCCATGAGCCATGGGAATTTTTACCGTATAATCGCAGTCCGCTATTGTCGCATCCGCAAGACCGTCACCTTCGGTTCCGAGGATGATGACCAGCTTTTCTTCTGACATAAGGCCGTTATCGTCTATGCTCACCGAATCATCGTGCAGAGCAAATGCGGCTGTCTTAAATCCCATATCCCGCAGATATGCCATGCCTTCTTCGGGCCATTTTACTGTCTTATCAATGTATGTCCACGGTATCTGGAATACCGTTCCCATGCTGACCCTTGCCGCCCTTCTATAAAGTGGGTCGGCACAACCCGGTGTGAGCAATATCCCGTCAATTCCCAGTGCTGCCGCAGAGCGGAATATTGCACCGATATTGGTCGGATTGACCACATTCTCCAGTAACGCAAGTCTGGCGGTTCCGTTACATATCTCATCCATTCCGGGGAGAGTGCGACGCTTCATCGCACACAGCATTCCCCTTGTGAGCTTAAATCCCGTAATCTTTGTAAGGACATCCATGGACGCAGTATACACCGGCACATCCGGACACATATCGAAAATATGCCTGCCTTCACCTGAAAGCTGCCCGCGTTCCACCAGAATTGATTCCGGCTCGTATCCTGCGGCAAGAGCCCGTCCTATTACTTTTGGACTTTCTGCTATGAAAATTCCACCATCCGGTGCATACAGATTGGCAAGTGCCGCCTCGGATGTCCTCGCAAATATATCTAGCTCCTTCGAATTATAATCAGTGATTTCTATTAGTTTCATCAGAACATTTTCTTTTTATTGATCTTATCAAGATATTTCTTCGTCTCCATTACAACCACGCCGTTAAGAGCAAGCAGCGCAATAAGGTTAGGTATCGCCATGAGTCCGTTAAATATATCGGCAATCGTCCATACTGCCGAGATTGTCATAAACGGTCCGAAGAATACACATGCAATGTATACCCATCTGTATGCCTTGACTATTCCCATCCTGCCGCCTGTAAGATATTCAAGACATTTCTCACTGTAATAATCCCATCCGAGTATAGTTGTAAATGCAAAGAATATAAGGCATATCATAAGAAGGAACGATGCAACCTCACCAGGGAACGGAAGTCCTGTCTGGAATGCTTTGGTAGTTACCGCAACACCCTGAAGTCCCATATCCCATGCACCGGTGATAACGATTGCAAGGCCTGTCATTGTACAGATAATAATTGTATCGATAAAAGTTCCGAGCATAGAGATAAGTCCCTGCTTAGCCGGTTCATCGGTATGTGCCGCTGCTGCTGCAATCGGAGCACTTCCGAGTCCTGCCTCGTTGGAGAAGATACCTCTCGCGATACCGTTCTGCATGGCAACCATCATTGCGCCAAGTGCGCCGCCTGCTGCCGCTCTGACTCCGAATGCGCTCTTTACTATCGTCGCAAAAGCACCCGGAACCTTAGTTATATTGAATCCGATAATAAGCACTGCAAGTATCACATATGTAATTGCCATAAAAGGAACTATTACCTGCGCAACAGAAGAAATTCTCTTGATTCCTCCGATAATTACCAATGCTACAAAAAATGTAACAACAATCGCAGCTATGACAACCGTCCATGAATAATCTCTTCCGAAGATTGAAACAGTCCATGAATTGTTCGCATCAAAGAAATTATTTACGGCACCTGCTATACCGTTTACCTGTGTAAACGTTCCGATTCCCATAAGTCCTACACAAACTCCGAACACCGCAAATATCTTGGCGAGCCATTTGAATTTGGAACCCATACCCTTCTCTATGTAATAGAAAGGTCCTCCAATAATGTGTCCGTCTTCTGTAACCTGTCTGTATTTTACGGAAAGAAGGCATTCCGAATACTTGGTAGCCATCCCAACAAGTGCGGCTAACCACATCCAGAACAATGCTCCCGGGCCTCCGGCAACAACTGCTGTCGCAACACCTACGATATTTCCTGTTCCGATCGTAGCAGAAAGTGCCGTACAAAGTGCCGCAAAACTTGACACTTCTCCATGCTGTCCGCTCTTTTCATTGGCAAACATTTTCTTAAAAGCATGAGGGAGCTTACGAAACTGTATCCCTTTAAGCCTTATTGTAAGAAAAAGTCCCGAAAGAAGGATTAGTGCTATAAGCGGTATTCCCCACACAAAGCTGTCGATTTTCCCAAGCACCGTATTAATAGTATCTAACATCTGGTATCTCCTTTTTCAAAAAATTCCTATAGATACTACTTTACCGTGTTAAAGACATACAGTCAAGGATTATTTATCTGTACTTCCATTCTTCACTCTCAAGCTGTGTGTTAAGCATATGACTATAAATTCCGTTATTTTTCTTAAGTTCGTCAGGTGTTCCCTGCTCGGCAACAACACCGTCTTTGAGCACCACGATTTTGTCAGCTCCATCAACCGTTCTCATTCTGTGAGCAATTATCAATACGGTTTTATTCTGAATCAGTCTGGAGATGGATTCCTGTATAACGGACTCATTATCAACATCAAGTGATGCCGTGGCCTCATCCATAAGAATAATCGGCGCATCCTTCAAAAAAGCTCTGGCAATCGATATTCTCTGGCGCTCACCGCCCGAAAGTTCCGAGCCGTTCTCGCCTATCATTGTATTCCATTTATCCGGAAGTTTATCAATGAAATCAGCGCAGTTGGCAAGTTTGGCCGCTGCCATTACTTCCTCATCCGTGGCATCTTTCATGCCTATTCTGATGTTCTCCATTACCGTATTGTTAAAAAGAGTAACGTCCTGAAATACTATTGAGTACAGTGACAGTAATTTTTCCGGATCTATTTCCGAAACATTCATGCCGCCGACTGTTATTTTACCTCTGTTGCAGTCCCAGAATCTCGCAGCGAGACGGGAAACCGTTGTTTTGCCGCCGCCGGACGGTCCTATCAGTGCTGTCACCTGCCCCTGTTCTGCCGTAAAATTCACATCCGAGAGAACTTCCTCGCCGCTCTCATATGAGAATCCGACATGGTCAAATTCCACATCATATCCGTTGTTGGTCAGCTCTGTTTTACCCGTCTGCTCATCATGCGATAATATTTCATCCATTCTCTCACATGTGGTATCAAGGCTTATGATTGCCGACAGATTCTGGAGTGCTATCTGGAGCGGTTCATACATTCTCGTAACAACTAACAGGAATGCGAAAAAAGTAAGTACATTTATATCACCTTTTACAAGGAGAATACTTCCGGCAAGTGCCACTGTTCCAATTCCGAGTTTCAAGATCATCTGCGCAGAGCATACATATGCCGCATTTTTGAATTCAAGTACTATCGCATTTTTCTCAACATTTTTTATCTTGGCGTTAAGACCTTCCATGTAGCTGTCAGTCATATTGTTGGAACGAAGGTCCCTTATCGTCTCAAGTGCCTCCTGGATGCCATCCTGACATGCAAGCTTGTATGTCATTGTTTTTCTCTGCACTTTTCTCAGGCCCTTTCTCGATGTCAGCACAATGATAAATGCTATAGGCATGACCCAGATTGCGGCAAGTGCCATTTTCCAGTTGTAAAATAAGAGTCCTACCACTATTATCGTGGTGGATGCCATGGAACCTATAAGTTCGGGAATCCAGTGTGAGCTCGCGGTCTCAATCAGTGCGCAGTCCGACATGATTGAGTTCGTGAGGTCGGACAAGTCTTTTTTGCCGAAAAAAGATAACGGAAGGCGTCTTAATTTTTCCGCAAGCGCTCTTCGTCTGACGCCGCTTTCAACGTATGTGGAGAAAAATGTTGCCTTATACTGTAAATATGTTGTGAATGCTATAAGTAAAAGCGCCACGATTATTCCGGCTATAAAAAATCCGAGTTTATCTTTCGGGACCGAGCCTTCCAGAAGATACGATGACAACCGGTACAAAAGTCCAACCGGCAGCATCAATACAAGGTTTGCAAGCGTTACTGCCACAAATGCCCATACCATTTTGTGGGCGCCGTTATCAGATAATGCATATTTGTGTTTTAATTTTTCTATCATTACTTAACACCTGCCTTTCCAACCTTCCAGTTGACTGATTTATTGTATTCATTCCACATATGCGTGTAGATTCCTCCGGCGTTAACAAGTGCCTCATGGCTTCCCGATTCGGCAATTTTGCCATCCTTTAAGACATATATGCAGTCGGCACCGGTGATGGTTGACAGTCTGTGGGCTATCATGATTACCGTCTTATCTTTTGAAAGCCTGTCAAAGGCAAGCTGGACTGATTTTTCATTATCCGGGTCCGCAAAAGCCGTCGCTTCATCCAGTATAAGAATCGGCGCGTTCTTTAAAAATGCCCTTGCGATGGACAGTCTCTGCGCCTCGCCGCCCGATACATAGGTTCCTTTTGAGCCTATCACGGTGTTCACGCCCTGCGGCAGCTTATCGATTATATCGCTGCACTGCGCATTCTTAAGTGCCTCCATTACTTCCTCATCGGTCGCATCCGGTCTTCCCATTCTGACGTTCTCAAGAATACTCATCTTTAACAGTCTGCTGTCCTGAAATACATACGACACTTTATTCATAAGGTCCGCAGTCTTAATATTCCTGACATCGGTGCCTCCTATCGATACCGAGCCGTCCTTAACATCCCAGAATCTTGCAATCAGTGATGCAAGTGTTGTTTTGCCTCCTCCCGAAGGTCCCACAAGCGCAATATGCTCGCCCGCTTTAATATCCATTGAAATTCCGTCTATCGCGTTATTTTTTGAATCCCCATATGTAAATGTCACGTTGTCAAGCTGGATTGACGCATCCTTAACCGCCGATTCCTCATCTGCCTCCGGAAGTTCAGCTGCTTCAAGAACTTCGTCCATTCTGTTAAGTGCATCTTCAACTATCATCTGTGACTCTCCTGCGTATGCTATTTTCATCAGAGTCGTCGTCAGGATTGTAGTGATTAATATGTAAAAAATGATATTAGGCACAAATTTATCTGTCACCGTATTTCCGCCAATCACATATGCTGCAATAATCAGTGCTGCAAAAACAGCGTTGGCAAATACAGTAAATCCGATCATCGGAATCATCATTGATTTGGTGTAACTGATTGTCCACTTCTCATATTCATCTATGGCGGACTTAAATCTCTTGAAGGAGAATACTGTCTGGCCGAATGTCTTAAGCACAGGCACACCTCTTACATATTCAACCGCCTCTGCCGACATTGTCTCCAGAGAATTCTGGTATTCCTTCATATCCGCCGCCATCTTCGGTCCCATCATCATCGATGACATGATGAGAAATGCAAGAGCCGCGGGTATAAGGCTTATAAGTCCCAGTCTCCAGTCAAACACTGCCATCATCACAAGCAGTCCCACAGGCGTGGCCATTGAAACCACTTTGTCCGGTAGATTATGTGCGAGAAAGGTTTCTGTTGCCGCAGACGAATCCATAACTATTTTACGGATTTTACCTGTTCCTTCGGCTTCAACGTAGCCGAGCGGCATTTTCATAATATGTTCCATCATCTTGGTGCGCATATTGGCCTGCACCCTGAACGCCGCTTTATGCGAGCACATCAGCGCGCCTATATACAGTAACATCGCAAGCAGTGCAAACAATACCGCCTGCCAGCCGTATGTCGTAATGTGTGTCGCTTTGGAAAAATCCGGTCTGACTTCAAGAATCTCTTTGATAATCCGCCAGACGTCGTAAAACGGTATCAGCGCCACCCATGCACTGACTGCTGCCAGAACGCATGAAGCGTACGAAAAATATTTGTGTTTTCCCGCTATCTTCATGAGTCTTGACATTGCACTTTGTTTTTTTGTCTTCATAGGAAGTCCTCCTTAACTTTGGTTAGTTATAGCTAACCTATGGTTTATTTTTTAGCAGTGTTACCACATATCATGGTGAACACTGCTTATAAACATTACTTATTCCTGTATTCCGAGCAAAGCTTTCCATCCGGCATAGTTAAACGCTCTTACGTTATCCATATATGCTTTGGCTTCTTCGTAAGTCTTATCATGCGTGAGCACTTCATACATATACTGCCATCCGGTCCTGCAATACACATGAATAAAAAAATCATCAACTTTATGACTGTCTCCGGCATATTTTGCCGCAAATATCTTATAATAGCTCTCTTCTATAGCGGCAAGTCTGTCAAAATATGATTCATATTCCGTTCCGGCGGATTTACAAAATATAAGTCTGAACTTATTTTCGTTCTCATATATGTATTTCAGGACCACATCCGTGCCTTCGCTGCCTTCTTCAATCGCATGTTCCACATCCATTGATGCGCCTGCTTTATCGATACTGTCAAGATATATTTCCATCAGCCCTTCTGCCGCGTCCCTGACAACTGCACCGAAAAGTCCTTCTTTATCATTAAACCGCGTATATATTGAATTCGTACTGACGCCGCTCGCCGCCGAAATCCGCCTGAGGCTGGCTTCCCTGAATCCATATTGTAAAAATTCTTTCTCCGCGCTGTCTAACAGTGACTCTGTCACTCCGGCTGTTTCATATCTCATATGCTTCTCCTTTTAGTAACAATGTTATTATAACGTTGTTATTTTATTTGTCAATATGGCTTGTTGATAAATACTCTCATATTGTGTCAGGTGGGTTTTTATGGATGTCTCGATAACCCTGTGATGTTCTGCTTTGATTGATTTTCCGGGGGATTTTGCCTGCCTAAATGAGGTGAAACGGGTGGCTATTTAGACCGAATCTCATATCACAGAACAGAAACATTCTTTTAGCCTTATATTCTGACAGCACATCCCGCATCTGCCACACTCAAAATGCCTGGATCCGTTCAATATAGTTAAGCGCCATTTATTGAGGTTCCTTTGGTAAAACCGGTCAGTAAAAATCATATGATTTCTTTTGGATTTGTGTAAAAAAAAGAATGGTATCAATATAAAATTTTTACTATATTATTCCACAAAAGAAAATATTATAATAACATCCATAGGAAACAAAGATTGTTCCTGTGGGTCCGGAAAATTTAGTTTCTGACTCGAAAAAAAATTTTCATTAATATTATCTTAGGAGGGTAAAAGAACAATGAGAAAATTTAAAAAACTCTTAGTTGCAGCTTTAGCAGCAACAATGGTACTTTCATCAATGGTGATTTCAGCATTCGCTGCAGATGAGTACAAATGTGGTGTTGAAGGACAGTTCAACAAAGACATCGAAGGAAATTTTGCAGAATGGGAAGACTTGACAGGTTATCAGTCAACATTCAAGGCTGATGGTTCAGTTCAGACATACAAGGCTGACTTCGGCAAGAAGGTTCAGTTCTCTGGTAACTATGTTGGATTCCAGACAAATGTACCGGTTACTTTAGATGCTGACAAAAAAGTTACAAATGTAGCAAAACTTATCTCAGTTAAGCTTGATGGTGTAGAAGTTCCTGTTGCAGATACATATCTTACAGCTGAAGGATATGATGGCGGCTTAAGACTTAACCTTACCAACCAGTGGAACAAAGATATCACAACACAGCCTATTGCAGCAGATGCTTGGAATAAACAGTTCCAGACAATCGAAGTTCAGTTCTCAGTTGGAGAAGCTGCAGCAGATACAGGCGCTGGCGACAGCTCAGCTACAGTACTTATCCTTGTAGCAGTTGCAGCACTTGCAGTTGTAGCAACAGTTTCAGTTAAGAAATTCGCTTGCGAGAGATAATTTGAACATCAAATAAAATAAAACGAAGAGACCGATTATATGTCGGTCTCTTTTTTTACTTCTGATTTTATTTCCTTGACAGCCCGCACACTACCTCGCAATGCGTCGTCTCCGTCCTTGGAACACATAATGTCCACCTCGTCTTCGGTAAAAGAACAATTATTTTCTCCGTTATTCAACAAGTCTTCGTGAACGCTCATTCAAGCTCACCTCCTTGTTGAGTTATATCACAGGCAGGCGTTATACTGCCTGCTTGTGAAGATTCTTATATCTGTTTTTTGCGTCAGGAATAAACTCATTGTCCATTCCCTTTAACACAAATGTCAGCTTATATGGATCTACCGTGCCATCCTCTGCCACTTCTCCCACAATTACCTTCTGTACAATGCTTTCAAATACAACTCTGTCAAACTTATCAAGCACATCTGCACCTGTAAGCTTTGCCCGAAGCTCCCGCATACGGTTTTGAATGTTTTTCTGGGATAATACATTCTGCGATAATACATCCTTTTCATCATTGGCTTTTTTCAGTTTCCGATTCAATTCTTCGTATTTCTCATTGTATGCTTCTTTTGAAATTTTATCATCCAGCATCATATCAGTCAATTTGTTTCGCTTCTTTTCAAGAGAAGCAATGTCCTTTTCCACCTGCTTCAATCTGCCGGAGCTTTCATCCTTAGATATTGTCTCTTCTACAGAAGAAAGCACTGATTCCAGCACATCATCAAAGTTATCTGCAAGCAGTCCGAACATCTCCAAAAAGGCATTTTCGATGATGCTCTCATCAATTGCCTTGCTGTTAGGACAGTTTTCAATGCCCTTATTGGTTGCCACCCTGCATTTCCACACCGGTTTCTTATGCTGTGTATCCTGATGGTGGGAACGTCTTGTCAGATTCGTACCGCAGAAGCCGCATTCACACATACTGCTGAAAGCAAATTTCCGGGCATATTTTGTCCGGGTTCCGGATTCCACATTTGAATTAGAATGGTAACGGTTTCTACAAATCTCCTGTGCCGCATTCCATATCTCCTCCGATACAATGGCTTCGTGGTGGTTCTTCGTATAGTATTGGTTTTCCTCTCCACGATTTTCCAGCCTCCGCTTGGATATCGGGTCAACCGTATAGGTCTTTCCCATCAGCAAATCACCCTTGTACTTCTCGTTCTTGATAATTCCTCTGACACCACTGTCTGTCCACTTGACAATACCCTTTTTGTTTACTTTTCCAAGCTCGGTAAGTCTTTTGGCAATGGTATTTGCTCCGTATCCCTGAATATACAGATCAAATATCAGTCGGACTGTTTCTGCTTCTGCCGGATTGACCGAAATGCTTTTATCTTCCGGATTATAGTCATATCCAAGACAGCCGTTAAATCCCATCAGCTCCCCTCTTGCCATCTTGTATTGCACTCCCATCTTCACATTCTGCGATAGGGACTCCACCTCATTCTGTGCCAGTGCCGATAAGAGAGAAAGCTGCATCTCACTCTCCATAGTGGAAGTGTCGATGTTTTCCTTTTCAAAAATCACCGTCACACCTTTCTGCTTAAGCATTCGTGTGTAAGTCAGTGTGTCCACAAGATTTCTGGAGAATCGGGAAATTGATTTTGTGATAACCACATCAATCTGCCCGTTCATGCAATCCTCAATCATCCTTAAGAACTCATCCCTTTTATCGGTTTTCGTTCCCGTAATGCCTTCGTCTGCATAAATCCCTACCATTGCCCATTCCTTGTTTTTTGAAATCTTGTCCTGATAATACTGCTTCTGTGACTGAAAACTCTGCAGCTGCTCCTCCCCGTCTGTACTGACACGGACATAAGCCGCTACTCGTTTCCTCTGTAAGGTTAACGGCGTTCCCACTAACCTGCGGTCCCTTACAATCGGACCTTCTGTTGCCTTAATTACCTGTACCTCTGTATCTGCCATACTTTTTCTACCTCCTTGTGTCATTACCATACACCGAAAACAAAATGTTAACGAATGTACGAATCTATCTAAACTGCCATAAAAGAACAAATCTTGTATTCACCCATGATTCGGCTCTTGGCTCTTGCATATTCATCATCAGAAATGAATCCGTTTCTGTGAATCCAACCAAGAACCGCAAGCTTCTTCGCTAATTCCAAATCCTTTGTCATATTCCTGCACCTCCCTTTCAAAGTTTCCCTGTTATCACCTTCTTTCTTACCCACTGTGTGGTTTTTCAAGTGACTGACTGTTCGTAATAGGACTTGTTTGGCTTCCATTCGTATCAGATGCTGTCAGCGTTCCAGCTGACCTTTAGCATATTGGCGGTTTCCCTGTCGCTGCCTGTGGGCTACTCCTGCGCGAGTTCCTTTCCCACCCTTTCGGAAGTGTCATTCCCCGCTCTTCTTACCTTCCGGTAAGCCTCCTCGCAGAGACTGTTGGCATCTGATACAGCTCATGAACCTTCTTCATGAAGGTTATTTTTCAATGTGCAAATCACAAAAAACTTATAGAACATCTGTTTGTTTTGTGTTATGATTGTTGTAGCCGATTTGCTTCATTTCTGATGCCGCCCGGCTACGTTTTGTAAGTTCATTGTAGTAAAATACAGAGGATAAAATAATTGACGGTCACTTGACCGGAACTTGACATAGAATTTTTTCAAAGATTGAAAATATAGAAAGACAAATAAGATAGATAAGATAGATGGATTGATACATCTTCTCTGAAAGGAGCACGCAGATGAGAAACAGACTGACCTTCGCTAATGTGATTGGTGTATTACTGGAAAATAAAAAGAAAACCTACCCGCAGCACCAGCTTGTACGCAGTCTGTTCTCTGCATATCTGGATGATACTCTGACAGTTTCGGAATTAATCGCAGATGACACGACGATGTACAGCCGCTGGTGCAATGGTGCCCGCCCGATTCCTATAGATATCCTAAAGACTTATGAAGATGAGGATGAATGGGATACAATGGAGGAGGATTTCAGAGATAAGATTATTCCGAACCTGTTAAACGAATCACAGGCTCGAATCCAGATGGAGGAATTGATTACAGACAGTATAAAAACCATCGGGCAGGAAATGGCTGATGCGCTGATTCAAGAGCCGGATAATGCAGCCTTTTTCTGCTCTGTGGTAAGATATGCGATTTTGAATGACCATAGCACAGGTGCGCTCTATTCTCCCGACCTTTCGGAAGTGATTCTTTGCAATAAGCTTCCCTCCTGCAATCAGGCATTCATTGGACGAAAGGATGAGATAAAAGCAATCGCATCCCATCTTTCCAATCAATCCGTCTTATTCATTACCGGTATGGCAGGCATTGGAAAAAGCGAAGTTGCCAAAGCCTATGCACAGAAGAACCGTAAAAAATACACCAATATCATTTATCTGTATTACACCGGTGATTTGAGAAAAGACATCGCAAACCTTACATTTGCAGATGATTCCGTAGAAATGAATGAGGAAGTCCGTTTTCAGAATCACTATAAGGTGATGCAGAAACTCCACACAGATACACTGCTGATTCTGGACAACTTCAATGTGCTTCCAAAGGACGAACCCTTCTTAAAGGAACTGATGAAGAATGATATGCAGCTATTGATTACCAGCAGATGCAGACTTAAGAATTATGATTCTATAGAAATAAAAGAATTGGATAAAGAAAAAGAGCTGACAGAACTGTTCTACAAGCATTGTCCTTCTGCAAAACGTGATCCGGACAGTGTGTCTGCCATTATAGAAGAAGTGAACTGTCATACCCTGACTGTCTGCATGGCTGCTCTTACCCTGGAAGCCAGCGGAATGGAACCGGAGGAATTATTACAAGAGCTTCGTTCCTGCGGTATCGGGCAAAACAATGAAGAAATCGAGGTATTCAAAGATGATGAATTCTCCTATGACAGTATGATAGGACATCTTCGTATGCTGATGAAGCTCAATAGATTAAATGAGGACAGTATTGATATCCTCCGTAACCTCTCACTCCTGCCGGTATCAGGAGTTTATAAAAGTGCGTTCAAAATGTGGCTGGAGCTGGATTCTCTCAAAAATGTAAATGAGCTGATACGCTATGGTATTATCAGTGAAGATACCGAAAACAAGACGATTGCACTGCACCCACTCATTCAGGAAGTGGCAATTGCAGAGACCATCCCAACCGTATCAGACTGCCATGTAATGCTGAATCACCTGCATTTGATATGCCTTGCTCATGGACTGGATGTAAAGCGACAGCTGACTGTCATGGAATGTCTGAAAAGCATCAACAGACATATCATCATAGACAACAAGGCATATTATCTGCTGTTCTTACAGGATATGTTCCCTTATTTTGACAAGTATCTGGATACTGATTACCTACCGGAGCTGGTGGAGCGAATGGAATATGTGATGAATCTAATGGATGAAGCAGGCAAGTCGGATGGGGCGAATAAACCATGTAATTTAAATGAGTCAATCACACCAGATATTACGGAAGAAACCAACCACATTTCTGCCTGTGACAAAGCATTATTATTAGATTACAAGGCACAGCTTCTGTTCCCACGCAAGGAATATGATAATGCCATCAAGAAATATAAAAAGGCGATTGTCCTCATGGAAAATTACCATAAGACCAATACTGCAGATGCCCGTTCCGCCAATCTGCTTTCAAACCTGCACAACAACCTCTCTACTGCTTATCTGTTCCGGAAGAAACGTGAAGAAGCTGTAACAGAATTAAAGACAGCTTTCGCAGTACGCAGTGAATATGCCAGTCTTGGATTGATAGAGAATAATGATACCCTGCAGCAGACACTCTCACTTGCTAACATGCTGGTGCAGAATAAGGAATATGATTCTGCTCTGGAAATTATTGATTTCTGTGAATCCACCATTGATGAAGTTATGGGTAGAAATAACCTTGATTATGGTATGTGCGAGTTCTATCGTGGTGTCATTGCTTATACCCGTTCTCAGCCTGTGATAGCAGAACAGCACCTGCTTAACGCAGATGCCGTCTTTCATGCTGTTATGAACGAGAACCCTGATAATGATTATTCCAAAAGTACTGCTCGTTATTTGTATAGTTTGTATATGAGATGGGGAAAGAAAGAGCTTGCGGAGCAATATAAAAAAATACTAATCAGCACGCATTAGGTATTGCCATAACAATGATACATATAGTCAGAACACCCAAATATCAGCATAACGGGTAACAAGGTCATAGAAAACTTGCAGACTTGGGTGCTGCCCGTTGTTCTCAATGTTCGCAAGGTAACGAGGAGAAATAAACATCTCGTCGCTCACTTTCTTGCGGCTCTCTTTCCTTTCTGTCCGCGCTGCCTTTATTACTTGCCCGAAAGCCTTGAAGTCATATTTTTCTACTGGTCTTTTTGCCATATTCATTCATCCAGTTACATTTTACTGTTCCCCTTTCCTGTTGGATACGCCTACACAATTCCTATTATGAACTAAAATAATTCATAATCAGACACTTGCTATTGTTCGTTTGTCCGAGTACAATTATACTGATAGCGTATAGAGAAAGGACGGGAGAATTATGGAATATATGTCTGCGCCGCAGGCAGCGGAAAAATGGGGCATTTCAGAACGGCGGGTACAGATACTTTGCAGCCAGAACCGCATACCGGGCGTTTCAAAACTTGGGTATATGTGGCTGATACCAAAGGACGCGGAAAAGCCAACTGACGCAAGATTTAAGAAAAGATGTCCTAAGTCATTACAGGAGGAAACCGACCATGAATAAATACAAAATAATGATAGTTGACGACGAACCGGATATATTAGAGCTACTTGAAAAATCCCTTGCCATTGAAGGCTTCCAAAATATCACAAAGGTAGATAACGGGCTTTCTGCGGTAAGCTCATGCCACACATTGCAGCCCGACATGATTATCTTGGACGTTATGCTGCCAGGAATTGACGGGTATGAAGTCTGTAAACAGATTAGAGAGTTTTCTCATTGCCCTATCCTGTTTCTATCTTCAAAGAATGATGAACTGGATAAAATACTTGGTCTGGCAGTCGGCGGGGACGATTATGTAACAAAGCCGTTCAGCCCGAAAGAAGTAGCTTATCGTGTGAAAGCACAGTTGCGACGTACAGAATACAGGCAGCTTTCAACAAAGGCGCAGCCCCTTAAAGTCGGTGCGTTGAGCATTGACCCAGAGGGCTGCCGTGTGACAAAGGATGGAAAGGAAATTGAACTGACCGCCCGTGAGTTTGAGATTCTGCATTACATGGCACAAAATATAGGACGTGTTATCAGCAAGGAAAGGCTATATGAAACCGTATGGGGTGAGGATGGCTTCGGTTGCGATAATACAATTATGGTACATATCCGACACTTACGGGAAAAGATAGAAAGTAATACTACTTCCCCAGAGTACATTATCACAATGAAAGGCTTGGGCTACAAGTTGGTAAATCCTTATGAAAAATAAATTGAAACACAAACCCATTCTATATACAGCGGTCCTATTAGCAATCCTTTTTGTCATTCTGATTGTTTCTGCAATCGGTATGTTTTACTATGTTTTTTCTATCCCGGAGCCGGAGGGATTAAGCCTTGCGTCGTGGCCGCATACGTTTACTGACAATTTTTCCATTTGGATAGAGGAAAAAGACGGAAGTATCGGCGTGAAGCAAATCGGTGTGGAACGCTTGGACGAATACGGTTTGTGGGTGCAAATCCTTGACGAAAACGGACAGGAAATCTATGCACACAACAAGCCTGAAAACTACCCGGACGATTACAGCATTACGGAGCTTGTCGAGTTTACGGAAAGCGGCTATGAAAACGGAAATACGGTCTTTATCAGTAGCGTTACCATATCGGACAGAACGCTTAACTACGTTGTGGGCTTCCCTTATGCCATAGGAAAAACTATGCTTTACTATAACGGTGAGAATGTAGCGCGGTTGTCACCATTTACAAAAAGCATAGTGTTCTTTTTCGCTTGCGTGGTTGTGCTTGTTGCCTTTGTTTATGCGTTTTGGCTGTCCCGAAAGTTGACAACGATTATTAACGGCATTAGAAGCATGGCAACAAATCAATATACACCACTGAAGGAAACTGGCGTATTCAGCGAGATTTACGGATCTCTGAATGATATGAATATGAAAATACGCCGAAGCGAAAAAGTACAGCAGGAAACTGACCGTACCCGCAAAGAATGGATCGCGAACATCACCCATGACTTGAAAACGCCGCTTTCTCCGGTAAAGGGATATGCGGAGTTGCTTTCAGACGGGAGTAGTCTTGATTTGCAGACCGTACAGGACTATGGAAAAATCATTTTGAAGAATGTCAACCACATAGAAAAGCTGATGAACGACTTGAAACTGACCTATCAGCTTGAAGCAAACGCAATTCCTTACACACCGCAGGAAATCAAGATAGTGCGTTTGCTAAGAGAATTGGTAATTGACATAGCAAACGACCCGGCTTTTTCAAAGAAGGCAATCGAATTTGAAAGCACCATGCCAGAACAGGTGATTGCTGTTGACTCCGATTTACTGCGCCGCGCTGTCGGGAATATCATTATCAATGCTCTTGTCCATAATTCGGTTGATACCAAAGTCAAAATTACAATCAGCAATGCTGCGAACAGCAAAATATTGATTGCCATTTCCGACAACGGGAACGGTATGGACGAAACGGAGTTGTCCGACTTGTGGAACCGCTATTACAGAGGGACGAACACCAAAGAGCGACCAGAGGGCAGCGGTCTTGGACTTGCAATCGCAAAACAGATTATCGCACTTCACGGCGGTGATATTTCCGTGGTGAGCAATCCTGGCTTGGGAACAGAGTTTACAATCCTGCTTCCATGTGGAGCAGGCACAAATTAAGGTCAAATTAAGATACGGCAAAGCCGCCCATAAGGTAGGTAGTCTATGCTATAAAGCATAGGCGACCTACCTTTTTTCTACGCCTATCACAATGACAAGGAGGTTTTCATATATGGAATTGCAATTACAGCATTTGAGCAAATGCTACGGTGCAAAGCAGGCTGTTGATGATGTTAGCACCGTCCTTACTCCAGGGGTATATGGTCTGCTTGGTGCGAATGGTGCGGGCAAGACAACTTTAATGCGTATGCTTTGCGGTGTTCTAAAGCCTACTTCCGGCAGTATCTGTTTGAACGGAAAGAGCATTGACGAGTTGGGAGAAGATTATTATGCCCACTTAGGCTATATGCCGCAGGACTTCGGCTTTTACCCGGATTTTACAGCCCGTGAGTTTATGCTCTATATGGCGGCAGTAAAGGGGCTGGATAAGAAAGAAGCAGCGACACGGGCGGGGGAATTGTTGAAATTAGTTAATTTGCATGAGGTGGCAGACAAAAAAATTAAGTCCTTTTCCGGCGGTATGAAGCAGCGTTTGGGGATTGCTCAGGCAGAGCTGAACGCCCCGGACATTCTCATTTTAGATGAGCCGACCGCAGGACTTGACCCCAAAGAACGTGTCCGCTTCCGCAATCTCATATCTGACTTTGCAGAGGATAAAATTGTTATCCTGTCTACGCATATTGTATCGGACGTTTCCTATATCGCTGATACTATTCTAATGATGAAAGACGGTACATTTTTACTGCAAGAACCTATGGCTACTATCACAGACAGTATAAACGGCAAGGTATGGGAGCTTTTGGTGAGCGACCGGGAAGCAGCAGAATACAGCAGACGCTTTTCTGTTGTTAATCTGCACCATGAAAACGGCAATGTGCGGTTACGTATGATACATGATACATCTCCGGCCGCCGACGCTATCACCGTACCGCCGAGCTTGGAGGATTTGTTTTTATACCACTTCGGAGAAGAAGCCGGAGAAGAAAGGGGCGAATGAAACAATGCTTATTAAATACGAATTTTTGAAAATCCTGCGTAAAAAATCGACGCTTATCGTCATGGTTGCAAGTTTGCTTGTAACTGCAATTTTATTTGGTTTACCGATTTTGCGGTATCAGACTTACAATCAAGAAGGTGTAATCACTGGCCTTGCGGGTATTGAATATGAAAAGGAACAAGCAGAAAATTATTCTGTTCCTTTAACAGATGAATATATCACTGAAACAATCCAGGAAGTACAGCAGCTTTTTGAAAATCCTGATAATGTGGGATATGACGGTTATGAACAGTTTTTGGTTGACAGCGCATATTGGGACGGTATCGCCCCACGGGAACGTCTGCTAAATATGATTGCGAAAAACTATGTCAATCCAAACGAAAGCGCAGGGTATAGCTCATTAGCAGATTTGGATATTTCAGAGGGCGCGGATTTTTACGCTGCAAGACAGGAAAAAATCGAAAAGCTACTTAATACCGCTTCCCATGAATTGTCCGAGAAACAGAAAAACTATTGGCAGGATATGAACAGTAAGGTTGATGAACCTTTTCAGTATGGGTATTACGAGGGATGGGAAATCATCATTAGCAGCTTTGAATTGCTGATGTTTGCGCTACTGGCGGTCTGTATCGTGATTGCCCCTGTCTTTTCCGGCGAGTATGAAGCCGGAACGGACGCGGTAATATTATCCGCAAAATACGGAAAAACCAAACTGACAATGGCTAAAATTATGGCATCTTATCTATTTGGTGTGCTTGCCTTTACGCTCCATGTAATTGTTGCATTAGGCCTGCCCCTTGCCGCATTTGGCTTTGACGGTTGGGATTTGTCGCTGCAAATCGTAAACACGACTATACCGTACCCGTGGACATTCCTGCAAGCTGTCCTTGTGAATTTGGGAGTAGTTTACCTTGTGCTGTTCGCCATGCTTGGCTTGACGCTTCTGCTGTCGGCAAAGATGAAAAGCCCGTACCTTGTGCTTATTGTGCTTGTACCCGTCCTTTTCATTCCGCTGTTTCTCTCTCCCAACGGGACAACAGGCGCATACAATCTAATCTTGTTCCTGCTTCCGTACCGTTCTACCATGCCGGAGCTTGGGAAATATGTTACTTATCAAATTGGTGGACTTGTCTTAGACGTATTTACCATGAGGGCAATCCTGTATGCACTATTGACTGCGGTTATGCTACCCCTTGCAAGACTTGTATTTAAGAAACATCAAGTCGCATAAGGAGGGGGGAAGATGAAAAAGAAAAAGCCTATGATTATTCTTGCGGCGATAGCTGCGGTTGTTATCGCAGCTATCGTGATAATATCGCAATCGTCAAATTGGTCTACCCTCTCCTATTTGCATTTGTTACCTTAATCTTAGTTCCATCCGGGCTAATGACTGCTTCTTCACTTCCGGAAGACTCATATCGCAGTGTATAAGTATTCACTGTCATTGTATTATCTGTATCATTTGCCTTATATCCAGTGTAGGAAGATGATGCTGCTTCCGCAACAGATGCAAAGATGACAGATGACAGAACCGAACGTGAGTTTGAAAGGCAATCAAAGCCTTGTCATCTGCCACGCCCACGTCTACGAACCGGTGTGATTATCTGCTGTTCCCCCTGTGCTTTTAGCTGCTCCTCTGAAGGATGATTTCTGTTGTATTTCACACGATAATCATATTCCTCAGTAAAATCATCATAGACGGACATCTTGTAACGCATACTCCGCATGGATTCTTCGGTATATCCCATTCTGTCCTGGTACTTCTTTAGTTCTTCCATTCGGTCATCAGAAGGTGGCGGAAGAAGTTTAGCACGTTTTTCTAGAGAAAGCTTGCGGTATTCTGCTGGGGATGGAAACGGATTATTTTGAACCGGCACAGTTGACGAATTATTATCAAGTAATTCGTCTAACTCATCCTCATTATCTGGTTCTGCGTCGGTTGAGTTATTTGTTGTGCCAAACTCAGTACTTACCGAGCCTGCGCCTGCATCAATTCCCTGCCACTCCTTATTGAAATCATCAAATGCAGCACCATAGAAGAAGGAATCGTCATTCTCCGGTATCTCATGTTTTTCCTGAAACTCGTCATATGCTTCATATACAGAAACATCCGGTTTTCTGGTCGGCTGTGATTCCTGTGTTGGTGCCTGTTTATTAGCCTTAGAAGCTGGCTCTTTCACTTCTTCCTCATCCTCTTCCCATCTGGAATAATCCTTCATGGACTGGCTGGAATGTTCGATGTCCTGCTCCTGCCTTTGGTAATCGAACCAGTCTTCCTTTTCCTTCTGTTTCATATACTCCCTGATGCCTGCAACCGTGAATCGCTTACCAAGCTTACTGCCTCGTACTGCCTGTACCTTACCACCATTGCTGCTGCGATAGGGAAGGGCATAACTGATGGTATTCCCCTTTAAGCGGACATTCATGTGATAGGTTTTCTCAAGCATTTTTACCACATCATGGATGTTCTGCGTGGTCGGATCATTTATGGCAAGTCTGATATACACACGCATTTCATCCTTGAAAGAAAGTTTTCCCCTTTTCTGCATCTGATTTTCAGCTAAGGTGCGTTTCTCCCTGGTCTTATCCGGATTGTAGAAGCTGTCACGGACAGAGTGTGTCAAGCCGTGGTTTCGACATTGTTCCCCGAAGTATTCCGACATTTCCACCAGTTCTTTCGGACCTCTACTAAAAGACGAGCCGTCCTTCTGGTTACAGTTATTTACCAGAAAATGCACGTGAACATGCTCCGTATCCACATGAACCGCAAACAATACCTCAAATCCCTTCTTCCAGAAGAACTTATGAGCGAAGTCCTCTGCCATCTTGTAAGCATCTGCATAAGTCAGTTTATCATTGTCCTCCGGATGAAAGGATATGGACAGCTTCTGTGCAAGAATGTCCCGCGGAAAGAACCGGCTGTACTTCTTCTGATGCATTTTCCTTGTCATAAGAACACAGTTGGCAAAGTTATCCCGGTTGCAGCCAAATGCATTATATAACTCCGACTTTGTCTTGATAACACCGGAACTTAGCTGTTCCTTCTTCTTCCCCAGAATATAATCTGCCGCACTGTGAAGCTGTGCCACAGACTTGCATGGAGCATATTTTACATTGACATTTCCGTATACTGCCATCTAATTCACCACCTTTTCATATAGTTTTAATACTGAGTCTTCCAACCGCCGGAATACTCTCTGGAACGGTTCAAATGCTGTCATGGATATCAAATCCGGATAGGCATTGATATTCCTTGCCAGCTGGTTGATATTGACACCCTGCTTTTTCAATTCGTAGCAAACCTCATTCATAACTTCCATAAACTGCTTTAATGTTGTTCCATCAATCTGCCTGCCCTTGTTAACACGGAGCAGATAGTCGATGAAATCAGCGGAAGTTTTGTATCCGCTCTCCTTCATCTGTGATTCAAATTCCTGCTTTACACGGTAATCCACACGGGAGTAGATTACCTCGTCTCTTGTTCGTTTCCCCATAGTGTCCTCCTTCTTTTTATCTGTAAAAAAAAGCCACAAAACATATTGGTTGAATTGGCATTACTGCCTTTTCTTCCATTTGTTTCATGGCTTCACTTTTTGGTACTTTTGTATTCAGTTATTGTGTTTTGGCTACGATTGCACCGGATTATGGCTACATACTAATAGAAATTGTGGTCTGCCCCGGTAAATTGCAGTGTCATGCCCCTGTTGTGGTTCTACTGTTGCTCTGCTTTGTAGCCATTTGGTTGCAGATATTGTCTAAAACGTATCTGCTATAGCTATACTGTCCATAAGAACCGCTATCATCTGCATCCGTCTGGGTAATTCTTCGTAGCCTTGGTGTAAGCGATGCTTCGTCAGCAGGGCACATCATCCCCACAGGTCTGCCCGCCGGAAAAAAGACTCCGTCAGACAGACAAAAGCAGCCCTTCGCTTACCTCTTCGGACTGCTTTTTCCACATCTCTACTACTTATTGAAATCTTCTATTCCATTTCCGATGTGGTGGGGATGATATAGGCAGGTAGTACCGCTGGCTTGCCAAATCGTCAAAAATAAAATCAGAGTGCCTTACGGCACCCCGATTTTATTTCCTCCTCTTTGTCTTCGCCATCGGTGCTACCTGCTCATGGGCTACGCCCCCGAGACCCCCCGGACAGAAAAAATGCCGGACCATTCAAAGGGTGGTCTGGCATTTTTCTGTCCTTTATCGCATTCGTTCCAGAGAAATCATAGCCGACTTTGTAGCTGCTTATTTGAATAGTTACTGTCGGCTATTTAAGAAATTCCATTACTACATTTCCAAAAATTCTGCTGCTGTCATTATCTTGGGATCTGTCACTCCCGATTCAAGAAAATCCTTATCTCCTGTAAGCAACACATCCGCTTTGGCATTTAATGCTGCTCGCAATATTGGTCTGTCCTTAACATCACGAATCAGCTTTTCAGCATCTTCTTCCATTTCCGGTGTTGTTGCTACTTCAATGACTGACAGCGAATATGCAAGAAATTTCTCCAACATGGAAATCTTAGTCGGGAATTTCCGATTAAAGATTCTCCATAGTTCTTCAATATTCTGGTCACAGATAATTCCCTTGTTTGGATAGGTAACTGCCTTTAGGTATGCCTTATATGGCGTTCCATGGGAATTGAGCGCTGCTGAAATCAGAATATTGGTATCAATCAGTATTCTCATAAGCCCTCCACTTCTTCTCTTACCTCTCTTACAAGTGCATCAATATCTTCCTCTGTTTCCAGACCACTCTTTGCTGCTTCTCCCTGCATACCGCCTTGAAGCATTTTCATAGCATAAACTGCTGCATTCATCATTACAACCTGATCACCTTCACAAATCAGTGTTACTCTGTCTCCTGTTCCGATTCCAAGCTGCTCTCTGATTTCCTTTGGAAGAGTTATCTGTCCTTTGGACATTACCTTTGCGTTATCTACTATCATGTTTGCCATGTCGTTCACTCCTTTCAAAATCTTAAAAGTAGGGCATTTCCTACTTACCCTACTTTTAGTATATCCAGTTTTCATGATAATATCAACTCCTTTTCAAAAATTTACACACCAAACGAGTAATCCAGAAACTCATTCTCTTCCGGCTCCATTTGCTCCTGTTTTCCAGCTTCTATCGGCTGTTCATTGCTCTGTGTCGGTTCTGTAACCGGCTTTACCCCCACCGATGCAACAGTTCTCGGATTACCCTGCTGATACGGATAAGGCATTATCCCTCCAGCCTGCAATCCCGCCTGAAAGAGAGCCTGCTGCTGCATCTGATACATGGCTGCAAGTGCCGGAAGGTTGGAAAGCAGCTTCTGCTCCACTGCCTGCACCAGCCTGTCTGCAAAAGCATCTTCCTTTTCCCTGCTTTCAAGATAGGGATCGTTTTTCTTGGCAAGATGTCTTTCATAATAATCATTGATAGCCGCCACCACAAAAGCATTCTGCGACTTAAAGCTCTGTTCCACCTCTTCGGAATGCAGGCGTTCCCACGCCTGCACTCCTCCATCATCCGTCATACTGAAACGGATGTTATGATTTCTGTACTGCTTTGTCATATTACCTCACCTACCTTCTGCCCGACTTGCTCTGATGTCTTAAAAGCATATAGCAGTAATATTCATATCCTTTTGCATTTGCTCTAATATCATGGTTGAAAATGGTGGTGTCCGGATTATAATTTCCAAACTGTTCTACCAGCCTTGCACCACCGCCCATGAAATAGACCTTCATCAACTTTTCATTGAACTCATGGTCACGCAGCTTCTGGAAAATCTCCTCCACATAGTCACAAATTGCCTTTTCCACGAGTGATGCATGGGGCTCCGGCAGTTCAATCTTTCCGCTACGGAGAATATTATCAATTACATCATCCATAAGATTGTCCCCCGTTTTATCCTGCACCATGTTGTGAATCTTCTGAAAGCACTGGAACACACCAAGCTTCTCGGTCCATGCCTTACTTTCCATTGGGCGTCCATTATTCAGATACATCAGATTCATCGTACCGTTTCCAATATCTGCAAGAAGCGTCACGCCTGCAAAATCCTTCAGATTCTCTGTCACTGCCGAGTAACACTGTGGCATAACCGTACATCCGGCAAACTCAATACAATAAAGTCTGTCCTTATAGCCGACCTCCACACTGCTGTTCCTGAGCATATATCTCTTAAAATCCTCCCGCTGTGCCTGCACCCATTTGAGTGGCAAACCGACTGCCAGATGAATCCTAACTCTGTTAACAGCATCTGTGATTCCCCTTGCTTCCAGCTCCTTTACAATAGCAGCAAGTGTCAGCACATAATTATCGTCATCGGTCTGCTTATCTGCCACAAACCCCTTTCTTCCCTCTCCGATGACATAATAATCACCACTGTACTCGATATAATCTCTGCTTAACACAGGTGCGCTGTCATACTTCGCAATCGCTGTCTTAAAGCATCTCCTGGCTGTTTTCATATTTCCGTAGCCGTTGTCTACTCCAATAATTAATGCTCCGTTCATACTGTATTCTCTTATCTTCTCTGTCATAAATTCCTCTCTTTCTCCGGCATCTGTGCCGGTAACAAAACCTGTATTGTCTGTAATCTTTTCGTGGACAATAGCACATCTGCTATCACCCACATATCTCTTAGTAAAATCTGTAAATGACTGTCTCATATACTTCCTCCTCCGCTGTCTGCTTCGCCTGTTCTCTGAGCTTCCACATCTCCATCGTAGAAGCAGGATTAACCAGCTTATGCTTCATTAAATACTGATTCGTAATTGTGTCTAACATCTGATAGGCTTCCTCATTGACCTCTGCAGCTTTGCTATAGAGCTGACCCATTCTGATATGGTGTCGGTATCTGTCCGGATAGGTTTCTTTCATATAAGAAATCCAAAGCAATCCGTACTTACCAACCGTAATCTGTTCTGACTCCTGCTCCATCGAAAGATTCGGATACAGAAACCCATCTTTCTCGGTATAAGTTCCTCCCATCTGCTCAAATAGTGATAAATCCTTTGTTTCCATGCTCATCTTGCATTACCTCTCTTTCTGCTTTTCTCTGCAACATCAAGCTGTTGCTGGTGATCATGCCATTCCTTCACAAGCTTCTCAATCAATTCCACCTTCTGCTTTGGCGTATAGTCTGATGGAAAATACTGCGATAATTTGTCTGCTCGTATCTTAATCTGCTCTCTCTGGTTTGGTTTTTCCTCTTCCAAAATCACATACATTGCGTCCATATCAAGACCACCGGATTGGCTGATTCGCTTCATCCGATTCGCCTGCGATAAAGACGGTGTACATTGCTCCATATCCATGACCGCATGAAGCTCATACTGTTCTTCCTCCGTCAGATAAGACAGTTCCACTGCAATCGTAAAAGCTATCTTTTCCTCATCTACCATTTGCAGTATCTTCGGAATTAAATAGGTAAGCCGTATATACCGCTTAATCTGTGCCACACTTTCACCCACCTGCTTTGCCAATAGCTCATTACTTCTCTCCGGCTTCGGTCCAACTTGAGCCGAAGTGATATCCGCTTTTCTGCCCTGTCTATTCATGGCTTCTAGTTTCATCTTATAAGCAAATGCCTTCTCACTCGGCTTTAGATTCTCCCTCTGCAAGTTGGAATCCACCATTGCCACTATCGCCTGATTATCGTCCAGTTCCCTAATAACTGCTGGAACTTCCGTAAGACCAGCCCACAGTGCTGCTGCCTTTCGTCTGTGTCCTGCAATTACCTCATAACCTTCTCCGTCAGGATTCGGTCTTACAAGCAAAGGTACAATCACGCCCTCATCCTCGATACTTTTCATCAGAGCACACATTTCCATGTCCTGCTGTACATGAAAAGGGTGATTTTTAAAGTCCTTTAGCTCACTAATTCTGATACTCTTAATCTCTTCCATTACATCCTCCATTGCATAGAAAAAGACCGCTCATCTCCAATTACTTGAAAATGAACGGTCTTTCACGCTTCGTATTCTGTTAAATAACTTCAAAATGTTAATTGTACTTTTATGTGTTCCCACACCCCACATCCAAAACGACCGAGACATTTACCCCGTCCGAAATCGCCTTTTTGTAGGTTTTTCTATCACTCTGCGAGAACATCATATGCCTCTCAAAGTGCCTAAAATCAAGGATTCTTACATATCGACCCGATGTAGTGCAACCACGCACTCGACATGTTTCGTCATCGGGAACAGATCTACCCCTGTCATGCGTTCCACAACATATCCCTTGCGCGTCAGGTACTTCAGGTCGCGGGCAAGAGTATCGGGGCCGCACGAGATATAGACGATGCGGCTCGGTGCAAGGCGGGTGAGGCAGCTTAAGAAACGTGTGTCGCTGCCGGTACGCGGCGGATCCATGAATACGACGTCGGCGCGTTCGCGGCGGGCGGCAAGCTCCGTCATAAAATCGCCCGCGTCGGCGCAGGTGAAACGGATGTTGTCGAGTTTGTTTAAGGCGGCATTGCCGATGGCGTCTTTTACCGCGGAAGCATTGAGCTCAACGCCGGTGATTCGGCAGCTGCGGCCTGCTTTGCGGGCATTCATTGCCGCGGTGATGCCGATTGTTCCGATGCCGCAGTAAGCGTCTATGACCGTGTCCCCATCCTTAAGATTCGCAAATTCCATGGCTTTGTTGTAAAGAATCTCCGTCTGAACGGAATTGACCTGATAAAAAGACTTGGATGAAATGCGGAATCTGCAGCCGCAAAGTTCATCCTCAATATAACCCCTGCCAAGAATTACCTCCTCGCGGTCACCGAGTACCATTGAAGTCCTGCGGTTGTTAATGTTCATCACTATCGTGGTAATTTCGGGATGCGCCTCCCTTAAAGCCTTGATGAAATTATTTTTGGACGGAAACATTGTGCTTGAAAGCACAAGTGTGACCATAACCTGACCGGTGACATGCGCCGTGCGGACAAGAATATGACGGAACAGACCGGTTTTGCGGTCTTCATCATAGACTGTGAGACGGAAAGATTTGATTAAGTCCGTGACAGTCGCAATGATTGCCTGCGCAGTTTCATTCTCAATGAGACAGTTCTTAACCGGAATCACATTATGGGTTCCGGCCTCATAGATTCCGCTTGAGATATTTCCCTTGCGGTCCGATGTAAAAACAGCATGCACCTTGTTACGGTAATGGAGCGGCTTTGACATACCAAGCACGGCATCCACCTTGCCGTAAGGTGCAAGGAGACGGGACAGGTATTGTTTTTTCTTCGCAAGCTGCTTCTCATAATCAAAGGCAAGCATATCGCAGCCGCCACAGCGTGAATCATATTGACATGTATATTTCATTATAATCAAACTCCTTCGTAAGAATCAAAATCAGGAATAAAGCTGTCTTTGGCGACATCGCCCTCCTGGATAAAAGCATTGGTTACGCCGAGGTCTATCGCGTAATCGACAACCTCATCATAATCTTTGCGGCGCACCCTGCGGCCAAGTTCGGGATAATTCTGGCGGAGTCTGCCGCCATCGGTAAAATCAGGCATCGGAGTGTACTGGCTCATTATGCTCATATAAATATCGTCACCGTATGTATCATAAAGATAACGTATCACATTCTTGGAATCCTGCTTGCCTGCAGGAAGTACAAGGTGTCTTACTATCATTCCGCGTACCATCATATCCCCGTCAAAAACCGGTGTACCGGTCTGTCTGAACATCTCAGCGAGAGCTTTCATGGCTGTTTCGGGGTAGTCCGCTGCTTTGCTGTAACGCAATGCCCGTTCGGATGACATATATTTCATATCGGGAAGATACACATCCACAAGGCCATCGAGCATCTTAAGCGATTCGACCTTCTCATAGCCGCCGCAGTTATATACAACCGGAATTGTAAGGCCCATATCACGTGCCTTAACAAGCGCGCCGACGATATGCGGAACGTAATGGGACGGCGTAACAAGATTTATGTTGTGCGCGCCGCGTTCCATAAGCTCCAGGCAGATTTCGGCAAGGCGGTCAATGCCTATCTTACGTCCATGCATATTAAGGGCAATCTCGCGGTTCTGGCAGTAAATGCAGCCAAGCACACAGCCGGAGAAAAATATCGTCCCGGAGCCTTTGGTTCCCGATATACACGGTTCCTCCCACTGATGCAGCGCGGCGCGTGACACATAAATTCCGTCATCACAGCCGCATAAACCGCGCATGCCGGATGCACGGTCTGCATGACATTCACGGGGACACAGCGTACAGTCGTGCAGATTATATTCAACACCCATGCTATTCTCTCACTTTCTTAATGTCATCAAGAATCTCTCGCTGCCTGTCATCGGCAAGAAGCCTTGAAGCATAATAAGTGTATTTCGGGCAGCCTTCTTCATTGATAAAACCTACCGCATAACAGCTTAACGATAATTCGGTCACAAACATCACAAGTTCCTGTGACTCACCAAATGTCTTTATTATGAAATCAAAAGCATTGTCAAGTTTGGCCGCTGCGTCATCAAGCACCTCTTCACGGTGCGCACTGACACTTGCAAAGTCATTGCGGATTCCGGCAAAAGCCTCATCAGTGGCCGGATTATTCTCGGTTCCGACACCGTACTTAAGTGCTGCCTCATTGACGTATTTTATTGCGCCCCTTATTGCATGCAGTTCATTTCCTGCGACCAGGTTGGAAGCAAGTTCCCTCTCAAGACGCTCTGCGGCTGCGCGGGTAACCTTGTCCGCATCGTTTCTTATATTGTCCGAACTTTTTTCATATATCTGCATGGTTTCTTTTATCATATCATATATCTTGCTGACATACCGGTTCTGGAAATCAGCTTCCGTAAAAACAGTGTTAAGACCTCCGATAAGATGCGAGATAATGCTGTATTTTTCATCAAACGGCGCAGTTCTCACTTTATCGCACAGCTCGTCATTGTATTTTCCGAGAAGAATATCACTGATGTGATAATCCTTGCGGTATCTGTTGTACAGATCATAATAATTGGCAAAGTCCATGGCGATGTCGGGATGCTGCAGATACTCCATTATAAATTCCACATCGACCTTGTAACCGAGACGTTCGTATGCTTTTATCATCTCGGACAGATCCTCCCAACCCCTGGCGGTAACGAAAATCTTGCCGTCAACTGTGGACCTCACATCATAGAAATTCTCGCGTTTGAGCTCAAGATATGACATGATTGCACTGTGAATTCCGCTCTGGTATGCGTATTCTTTCCAGACATCATAATCCGCCTCCACATCGATGCGCTTAACACGGTCAAGTGTTACTATATCAAAATCGCGGACGGATTTGTTATATTCCGGCGGATTGCCTGCTGCTACGATAATCCATCCCTCAGGAACACTGTGATTTCCGAAGCGCTTACACTGCAAAAACTGAAGCATTGTCGGCGCAAGCGTCTCCGATACACAGTTGATCTCATCGATAAAAAGAATGCCTTCCTCAAGGCCGGTCTGGTTGATTTTATCATAGACCGAGGCAATAATTTCACTCAAAGTGTATTCAGTGACCGAGTAAGGAACTTTCTGATAATATACCTTCTCTATATACGGGAGACCTACGGCACTCTGTCTCGTATGGTGAGTAATAGTATATGAGACCAATGCAATATGGCACTCCCTCGCCACCTGCTCCATTATAGCCGTTTTACCTATACCCGGAGGACCCATCATAAGGATCGGCCTCTGTCTGACTGCCGGTATCGCATATTCGCCCTGTGCGTTGCGCTCAAGATAAGCCTTGACGCTCTTTTTTATCTCTTCCTTTGCTCGCTTAATGTTCATAATCTGCTCCTATATTTCTAATTTGATTGCCCATGCCGGCACGCCCGAATCCACATAATCTTCCTTCAGGAAAATAAAAGTGGTCTCGTAGGGCGGTTTTTTCTTCGGGTATTCACCCCTGCCGTCCGTAAAATATATAAGCCCCTTAAGGCTTGTAAAAGCGCCTTTTTCTATCAGGTCGTTCACATATTCAAATGCCGGTCTGAAATCGGTGCCGCCGCGTCCTGTTATCGTAAGATGATTTATATAATCCTTCATCTGTGTGTCATCTGTTATAAGATCATCCTTCCGGACTTTCATATCACACTGTATTATTCTTATGTTTACCTTCTTAAAAAAGCTCTCCGACTCGAAAAGTATCGTGCAGGTCTCATTTAAGAAATCCTTCACCTGTTCCTCAGAGCAGGAAAAAGATGTATCGATTACAATGACAAAATCCTGGATTCTGCGAACCTCGCGCTGCTCCACCGGTTCGATAAGCGGCATATTGCCGTAATGGCTCAGACCGTAAGTATAGAAATTATAGTCAAATTCGTCCGGATCTATGTGCATTTCCTCGCGGTACACGGCAAATTTCCTTAAGAAATCCCTATAGTCGTAGCGCTTGCGGTTCTCTATCTGAATGCTGTCGTACAGATTCTTGTCGTCGTGCCCGATTCCTTTTTCGATGGTCTCCATAGACGTCTGCATCTTCCGGCTGATGTCATCCCACTTCTGCTCGTTCTTCATATTGGTCCGGGAATTCTTATCCTCGCGGTACCAGTAAGCGTGGTCATCCACCAGAAATTCATTCTCCCATGCCCTGAGTGTGTCCTCATCCATGGGGTTATTTTCAAGGTATTTATATATTAAATCGGCATTTAATATTGATGTGCATTCAGAAATCTTACGGTAACACAAATCCCTCACCGCCGGTATGCGCATACGCACACACCCATACGGCAGACCGTCGATAACATGCTCCACGGCAATGTCGCAGGCCAGATTCCACAATCTCACCTTGCGGTTGCTTATTCTGAATATATGCCTGTAAATGCAGTGCAGTGTCATATGCAGATAAAGCCTGTCCGCATATCCGCGCCCCGCTTCATAACGATCCATGACATAATCCGGGCAGTAATATATTACATTCCCGTCCGTTCCGGCCATCTGCCTGCCTTCATCCGGCTTATAAGAAAATGCACATAATGCAATATCCATAAAACGCATTGCAAGGTAAAGATTTCCCCTTGCCGAATCAAGTATTCTCGCACCGATATTTATTTTCTGCGTATAGTTGTCATCCATATCCGTCTCACAATTCAAAATGTTTTCTCATTCTTGTAAAATGAGTGTTAATATATGCCGTAATTATTCCCGCCGCACGCGGATTAGAGCACTCCGCGGCATATTCCGACGCCGCCCCCGCCGAATCCTCATCAAAAAGGGCATTGTCACACATGTATTTCAGTGCATCCGCATTATCATCATCAATCAGTATGCGTGCCGCACTCTTAGCATTATCCCGGAGAAAATCCTTATAACGCTCCTTAGCCGATGCATACAGGCGGTACGGATACATAAGCCTGCCTACGCTGTTATAAAGCGCTGCTTCAAAACGGTCCTCACGCACCGAGCGTTCGAACAACTTGTCAAAATCTCTGTAATCCAGGGTTCCGACCTGCATGCACTGGCGGTATGCACCACCGGTTCCATAGCTTACAGCCTGAAAAATCCTCGCCGGTGTGTTCTCGACATAATCATCCTCAAACGTCGGAAAAATAAGCCTGCTGCGCTCTCCATTATCATATATAATATCCAGCTGCAATTCCTGTATATTATCACTCATCAGGTTCCTTATGCAGCCCTCGCGTCCCTGATGGCAGTACATTGTAATATATCTCAGATTATAACAGTTTTTGAAAGCCCCGTCCTCAAGCTCCCGTATCCCATCATGCAGCTCCACATGTTCAAGATTCTTGCAGTTATAGAACGAATGCGCTCCTATGTCCACGATTGACCTCGGCAGGATGACATCCGTAAGCTCAAGCCTCTCGCTGAAAGCATAGCGGCCGATTCCGGTAACCGGCATTCCGTCTATACTCTCAGGAATCTCTATAACGCCGGCATTCCTGTCAATACCTGTGATCATTATTCCGTTATCTGTGTCCGTGTATTCAAATTTCTCATCCATACGCTTAATTATACCGTATTTAACGCAAAAAGAAAGACCCAAAAAGGTCTTTCTTAATCGCTTTATTATTTGATTTCCTTATAGCGGTTTCTCGCTGCAAGTCTCGCCATTGCACGGGCAATATTGGCCTTGGTCATACGATATTCCTCTATGCTCTGCTTCTGACGCATTGCCTCTTTGGCACGGTCAAGAGCTTCCTGTGCACGTTTGACATCGATTTCGTCCGGTTTTTCCACGAAATCCACAATTACATGCACACGGTTGTATGCTATCTGCACATGTCCGATTCCGGCAACCGCATCAATCCAGTTACCGTCCTCTGTCTGGATTCTCAACAATCCTTCAACAAGCGCTATTACCGAACTTTCATGATGTGCCATGATGCCTATAAGTCCGTCCGCTGCCGTCACGATTATCTGGCGGCACGGGCCGGTATAGAATGTCTTATCAACCGCTATGACGTCAAGTTCAAAAGTATCCATACGCATTACTCCATCTGTTTTGCTTTTTCAATGACATCCTCAACAGTTCCGACATTGAAAAATGCTGCCTCAGGATATTCGTCCATCTCGCCGTTAATAATAGCCTTGAATCCACGGATCGTCTCTTTAAGCGGAACATACTTGCCCGGAACACCGGTAAAGTTCTCAGCTACATGGAATGGCTGTGAAAGGAATTTCTGTACCTTTCTCGCACGGTAAACCGTCGTCTTATCTTCATCGGAAAGTTCTTCCATACCGAGGATTGCGATGATATCCTGCAGTTCCGAATATTTCTGGAGAATTTCCTGTACGGCACGCGCCGTATTGTAATGTTCCTCGCCGACAATATCAGCCTCAAGAATACGTGATGATGACTCAAGCGGGTCAACTGCAGGGTAGATACCCTGTTCTACGATTTTTCTTGAGAGAACCGTTGTCGCATCAAGGTGTGCAAATGTTGTCGCAGGAGCCGGGTCAGTAAGGTCATCGGCCGGTACATATACGGCCTGTACACTGGTTACGGATCCTTCCTTGGTGGATGCGATACGTTCCTGAAGTTCACCGACCTCTGTTGCAAGTGTCGGCTGGTAACCTACGGCCGAAGGCATACGTCCGAGAAGCGCGGACACCTCTGAACCTGCCTGTACGAAACGGAATATGTTATCTATAAAAAGAAGCACATTCTGATGTTTCACATCCCTGAAGTATTCAGCCATTGTAAGACCTGTCTCTGCAACACGCATACGTGCTCCAGGCGGCTCGTTCATCTGTCCGAACACTAACGCTGTCTTATCGATAACGCCGGATTCTTTCATCTCTGTCCAGAGGTCATTACCCTCTCTTGAACGCTCGCCGACACCGGTGAATATCGAATATCCGCCGTGCTCCGTGGCTACGTTGGTTATAAGTTCCTGTATAAGCACGGTCTTACCTACTCCGGCACCGCCGAAAAGACCGATTTTACCGCCCTTGGCATATGGTGCAAGTAAGTCAATTACTTTAATTCCCGTTTCAAGGATTTCAACTGCCGGGCTCTGGTCTTCAAAAGCCGGCGGTTCTCTGTGGATACTCCATTTCTCCACATTATCAAGGCTTTCACCTGAATCAAGTGTCTGTCCGGTTACGTTGAACAATCTTCCGAGTGTTTTCTCGCCGACCGGAACCTTGATTCCGCTTCCCGTAGCGATAACTTCCATATCTCTGTGAAGTCCGTCACTCGATGACAGCATAATGCATCGAACTGTATTATTGCCAATATGCTGTGCGACTTCCATAACACATTTTTTGCCGTTATTGTCTACTTCAAGCGCGTCCTTGATGTAGGGAAGATTGCCGTCTTCAAATTCTACATCCACTACCGGTCCGAGGACCTGTACAATTCTTCCTTTATTATCCATTTGATTTCTTCCTTTTCTGCGCCTTCGCGCCCGCAATTACTTCGGTTATCTCCTGCGTAATCGAGGCCTGCCGCACTCTGTTATATTCAATCGATAGTTCCTTAAGCATATCCGTTGCGTTGCCCGTAGCTGCGTCCATGGCCATCATACGGTCGTTCTGTTCGCATGCATAAGCCTCAACCAATGCTCCGAAAATAAAACCTGTAACATAATTCGGTACAATCGAATTAATTACCGCTTCCGGTGAAGGGACATAACTTGTCGTATCCGATATCATAAGTCCTTCGGTAATATTATTACCAAAATCCGCTTTTGACAGAGGAAGAAGCTTTATCATCGAGGCTTCACTCTCCGTTCCCTTAAGGCTCTTCGTGTAATAAAGATAGACTTCATCGAGTCTGCCCTCGTTATATCTGTTGAGGATTTCCTCGGTAATTACCCTGGCTCTGTGAATCGAAGGATTCTGCGCCGTGTACTGGAAATGGTGATGAATCCTGTATCCTTTTTTCTCAAAATAATTACGTCCTACCTGTCCTACCATAAAAAGCTCGGCACTCGGATTCTCCTCAAGATCGTGCGAAACCATTTTGATGATATTCTGGTTATACGCGCCGGCAAGTCCCTTATCAGCCGTTACTACTATGTAGCCGATTCGTTTCTTATCCTCCGGTGTAGCAGTTCCGAAGTAGATGCTCTCCACATCCGGAACATGCCTCAGGATTCGGTTAATCGAATTCTGGATGGCATAGAAATGGTTCGTCGTGGCCTCAAGTTCCTTCTTTGCCTTCTTAAGCTTGGAGGATGATATCATATACATGGCATTGGTTATCTTCATCGTATCGCGGATACTCTTCATTCTGGTTTGAATTTCTTTAGTGTTTGCCATAATTCACACCTTTCTTCCCAAAATGCGGCTTACGCCTGATTCAGATATGAATCACGCATTTTGCCGACTGTCTCTACGATATGAGCGGCAATCTCATCTGTGAGAACTTTTTCGTCCTCTATCTCGCGGATTAACTCGCTGTCATTTTCTTTAACATAATCAAGCATTTCCATCTGGAATTTCTTAATTCCGGCTTTCGGTATTCCCATAAAAAGCTTATTGTTGGCTGCGCAGAGAGTGATTACCTGCTCTGCCATCGAAAGAGGTCTTCCGAGCGGCTGCTTTAAGATTTCCATAAGTCCGTTACCGTATTCAAGCTGTTTCTTGGTGTTTTCATCAAGATCCGAGCTGAACTGTGTAAACACTTCCATCTCCCTGTACTGTGCAAGGTCGATACGGATACTTCCGGCTGCTTTCTTCATTGCCTTGGTCTGTGCGGCACCACCTACACGGGATACCGAAAGTCCTACGTTGACCGCAGGTCGCTGGCCCTCGAAGAAGAGTGAGCTTTCAAGGAAAATCTGACCGTCCGTGATGGAAATGACATTGGTCGGAATGTATGCCGATAAATCTCCGGCCTGCGTCTCAATGATCGGAAGCGCCGTTATTGAACCGCCACCGGCTTCCGGTGTAAGTCTTGCCGAACGCTCAAGCAATCTTGAGTGAAGGTAGAATACATCTCCCGGATAAGCCTCACGTCCCGGAGAACGTTCAAGCAGTAGTGACAATGCCCTGTATGCAACCGCATGTTTGGATAAGTCATCATATACGATAAGTACATCCTTGCCCTTATACATAAAGTACTCAGCAAGCGATGTTCCGGCATATGGTGCTATATACTGCAATGATGCAGGGTCGCTGGCTGTTGCCGACACAATTATACTGTATGATAAAGCATCATGCTTCTCAAGTGTTCTTACAAGCTGTGCGATTGTAGATGCTTTCTGTCCGATTGCAACATAGATACAGATAACATCCTTGCCCTTCTGGTTAAGGATTGCATCGGTTGCAATACTTGTTTTACCGGTCTGGCGGTCACCGATTATAAGCTCACGCTGTCCGCGTCCGATAGGGAACATTGAATCGATTGCAAGAATACCGGTCTCCATAGGTACCGATACCGACTTACGGTCTACAATGCTCGGTGCATCATTCTCAATAGGTCTGTAATCCTCGCTGGCAATCTCGCCCTTACCGTCTATCGGCTCGCCGAGTGCATTGATTACTCTTCCTAAGAATCCGTCACCGACAGGGATACCTGCACGCTTACCGCTTCTTATAACACGGCTTCCTTCTTTCAGTCCGGTCTCACGTCCAAAAAGAATACATCCGATCTCATCTCTTCTGATATCCTGTACCATGCCCTTGACGCCAGTGTCAAAAATTACAATCTCGCCATACATTGCATGGTCGATACCTTTGATGTTAACAATTCCGTCGCCGATCCATGTAACATTACCGACTTCTCTTTTGCTCTTATCAAAAGCAGATTCATCGATTTCTGTCTTAAGAATGGTAATAATCTCATCCATGCTTGATACGGCAGCGACGTTTTCTTTCATTTTATTCTCAATCTGCTGAAGTCTTCCACGCATACTCCAGTCATACTCTTCATGACCGGCACGTATTACGAAACCTCCGAGCAGGTTCTTATCTTCCTTAAGGCTTACGTCAAGCTCATCAGCGTGGCACTTGTCCTTAATAAATTCCTTGATTTTGAAAAGCTGCTCATCCGTAGGCGGAACAACATACGATATGTCAACCTTAAGGCTCGGCACCTTCTCAACCTTGCGCACTTCATCATGGTATGCTTCCACAATCTGAGGAAACAGTTCAAAAGAATGATGGTCGCACAACAATTCAAGAAAATCTCTTATTCCGGTCGGGAAAAGCATTTCTATCATGTGGTGTTTCTTCTCAAGGTCAATTGTAGGATCTTCAAAATCAATTGATACCTGAGGCAGTTCTGCCAACAATTCGGTTGTCTGCTTTACATCTTCATTCGATACAGACAGCCTCTTCATTTCCTTTGCATAATCAATTACTGTCTGTGTCATTTCGTTTCACCCATTTCTGCGATAAAATCATCATAAAGCCTGCTGCTGTCACCGGCCTGAACCTGTGAACCCACCACCTTGGCAGCTGCGGCGACAACAAGTCCCTGAATTTCTGACTGCATATTGCGCATAGTCTTCTGTTTCTCTTCCTCGATTGTCTCCTGGGCTTTCTGTATTTTCTTATTAACTTCCTCGTCTGCTGACTTCACAATACGGTCATATTCGCCTCTTGCCTTCTCCTTGGCTTCGGTGATAAGTCTTGCTGACTCGTCCTTGGCTCCGGCAAGTGATGCCTCATATTCCGTTTTCAGATTCTCTGCCTCTTTCCTGACAGCGTCCGCATCATCAAACTGTTTGCGGATGGCTTCTTCACGCTTTGCAATGATGTTGTTGACCGGCTTGAACAGGAAAATTCTCATCAATACAAAAAGAACTATGAGGTTAATTATTGTGAAGACCAGATTAATATCTAATCTAAGCATATTTCTTTCCTGCCTTCCCGATTATTTCAAGAACATAATTATAAGAATAGCGATAACGAAACCGTAAATAGCGGTTGCCTCTGCAAGTGCACAACCAAGGATCAAAAGCTTGGAAATCTTACTCTCAGCCTCCGGCTGTCTTGCAACTGCGTCTGATGCGTGTCCTGTAGCGATACCGATACCTATACCTGCACCGATACCTGTTAAAACTGCGATACCTGCTCCGATAGCAATTATTGTGTTCATGTTATTTTCTCCTTCTATCAATCAAAAATATAGCGCCATCCCTTATTCGACGGCTTCCTTAATAAACAGTGACGTAAGAAATACAAATACATACGCCTGAATCAGCCCGTCAAAAATATCAAAATACAAACTGAACGGTACCGGCAGTACAACCGGAATCAACATTTTAAGAAGTTCCATAATAACGAACGCTCCCAAAACATTACCGAAAAGTCGCATACAAAGTGACAACGGCCTGATTAAAATTTCCAAAACATTCAATGGTGCCACAATGGCAACCGGCTGAGCGAAGCTTTTAGCCCAACGCTTAACGCCTTTAGCATGTATTCCGGAATACTCGATAAGGACTATACTCATAACAGCCAGCGCTGCTGTTACGTTCATATCCTTTGTTGGAGGTTTCATTCCGAACAGACCTATGATATTGGATATACCTATGTAAATAATTACTGTAACAAGATACGGCACGTATCTTGTACCTTTCTCTCCAATAAATCCCTTTACCATGTTCTGAAGGCCTGTAACAATGCTTTCGATGATGACCTGTCTTTTACCCGGATTCTGAATCCTTAATTTTCTGGTCATGACTATTGCGAAAATCACCATGACTGCCATTATTATCCAGGTAACGACAACTGACTCAGCAACCTCGATTCCACCAAATACCGGAATTGTAAATGCAGTATCACAATTCAGTTCTTTCAGCAGATCGCTTGCGATGTCTTCCATCTTCCACTCATCTCCTTTCCTTCACTACCGCATTTATCCATTCAAAAATGTAATAGTTACTTCTCTCAGTATTACTATAATACTTGTCGGTATGATGATACTTCTATTCGCACTGACTGGCAAGTAAAAAAATAACACATTTTTCAATGAAAAACGTGTTATTTTAGGGTATTTTGCACAAATACGTCTTTTATTGTGACGATATTTGATAATTTATTATATGTAATGATACTTTTTTCTGCCATATATAATAAGAATTGGTACTACCAATACGAAAGTGAGTGCTTCCGCAACCGGAATTGCCATCCACATCCCGTAAATTCCCCATATTTCGGGCAATACCATAATGGATGCAACTATAAATACCAGTGTTCTCAATATGGAAATAAGTGCAGAAATTATTCCGTTACCAAATGCAGAGAACATTGACGACGCAAAAATATTGATTCCGGCGAACGCAAAGTTCCATATAAAAATCATATACCCATCATATGTTATTTGGAATATGCGGCTTCCCTCCGGCGAAAAAATTCCTATAAGAATATCCGCTCCGAAGTAGGACAGCAACATCATTGCAGCTGTTCCGGCAATAATTACAATCATACAGTACCTGAATAATTTTCTGATATAATTCCAGTCTTCCCTGCCATAATTATAACTTATTACAGGCGCGGTTCCGGTTGAAAATCCGAGGTACACCGCTGTAAAGAAATACTGCATATATAATATGATTGTTATGGCGGCAACGCCGTCATCTCCCACAAGTCTCAACACTGTAAGATTAAACAGAAATGTTGTTACGGATGACGACAGATTTGATATCATCTCTGACGAGCCGTTGCCAGTAACACGAAGCAGCATTCTTCCTTCCCACTTTGGTTTCTTATATGTCAGTCCTTTTTTATTGCTTATTAGGAATATGACCGACAGCAGTGCTCCGACAATACGGCTTATTATCGTTCCGAGAGCCGCACCGTTTATACCCATATCGCATACTACAATAAACAAGTAGTCTAGCACCATATTAAGCACACCGGAAATAATCGTGAGAACAAGTGCAAGCCTCGGATGTCCTGCTGTCACGATAAGTGTATTGTTCATCAGCTGTATCACTGTGAATACTGCCAATGAAAATATAATTCTTCCGTATGATACGCAATACGGCATCAGCTTATCTCCCGCTCCAAGGACCCTTGATATCGGTTCCATGAAAATTCCGAATATGACCGAAAAGAAAATACCTGCCGCTGTTGCAGCCAAAGTAATCAAAGTCAATGCCGACTTGGCGTCATCATTTCTTCCTTCTCCGAGTCTTCTGCCTATGACCGCACTTCCTCCGCTCCCGAACATGACTCCCAGCCCATATATAAAATAATCAAGCGGAACCACTATGTTAATAGAAGAAAGTGCATCACTGCCAACAAATCTTGACACAAAAACACCGTCAACCATAGTATACAATGATGACAGCACCAACATAGCAATAGCCGGGAGAGAAAATCTTATCAGTCCCGGCAATGTAAATTTATTTGAAATTCTGTTATTCATTATTCCTCTCCGCCAAATTTACGTCTGACAGCATCTGCCAGATACTGTGCGGTTCCTTCCACACCGAACAGGCTGCTGTCAATCATAATGTCCTTATGTCTCTTATCATCCGGCAGGAATCCCGCATATTGCATATGGTAAGAATCTCTCGCTTCATCGACTGCTCTTATCATGCTTCTGGCTTCGGATTCTTCAAGTTCAAGTTCCTCTATACAATGCCTGAGCCTTGCCTCATATGAAGCATAAATATATATATGTATACTGTCCGGCTCATCACCCAGTATAAAATCAGAGCACCTTCCTACTATAATACAGCTCTGCTTATCCGCAAACTGCTTTATGATATTCTGCTGTGCCTCGAATATCTTATCCTGCGTGTGGCTTGTTCCTTTTCCGAGAGGAAACATCATTCTCGAAAACGGATTAACCGTCTGCTTCGCTGCTTTTTCTTCCTCATGTTTAATTACCGATGCCGGCATATCAAGTTCCTGTGCTGTCTGATCCACTATATCCCTGTCATAATATTCTATTCCAAGAATCTCCGCCATCCGTCTTGCAATAGGACGTCCAAGGCTTCCGAACTGTCTCGTAATGGTGACCACAAATTTCTTCATAACGCATTCCTTCCTAATAATAATTGTCCTAACAATTTATTATACCATGAATCCGGCAATCACGAAACCACCAATTGCCAATACCGCTGAAATTATAACATACGGCAGCTGTGTCAGCGCATGTTCCATATTATCAACGCCCGCCGACTGTGATGCAAGCAATGTCGCATCCGCATAGAAGCAGGCATGGCTTCCAAATGTTCCTCCCGATATGACCGCTGCCATTATAAGTACCGGATTGGCCCCAAGTGCCGCACCAAGTGGGAATACAATCGGTGTAATGATCGAGCTCATTCCCCAGTCGGAACCTGTTGTAAATGCGAGCAGTGCCCCCAGAACAAATACCGCTGCCGGGAAAATCGATGCAAACAAAAACGGTTCAGCCACTTTGATCATAAAGTCCGTCATTCCCATCTGTCCTGAAATATCTTTTAATACAAATGTAATCAGAAGTAATGACAGTGTAGGAAGCATGTCTCCAAACCCTCTTATCATACTCGCGAAAAAGCCTTCCACCGAAAGGAGCCTGCGTGGCACAAACATCACAAAGCATACCGCAAGTGCAATCACAACAGCCACAAGCACATCATTGCTTATTATCGTCACTGCAACAAGTACAACCATCGGCACAAGGAAATTCCAGATATTTCCGTCCTCTTCGTTTTCAAGCTCATCATGATTATATTTTTTACTGGCATCGGAATAAACCTTGCCCGTCTCTTCGACTCTCTTGTACGCTTTTTTCATGGCGCCAAGTTTCGGGAACCAGCCCATTGCGAACAAAAACACTATTATAAGCGTAATTATAGGATAAAAGCAAAACGGTATTGCCTTCACATACGCCTGTATTCCGCTCGTCACACCAAGTGCTTTCACGCTGTCCTGTTCAAAAAACAGGCTCGCATAGAACACGGCCCACGTAGAAAACGGAAGCAGCACACACACCGGCGCGCCGGTTGAATCAAGCATATATGCCAATGTTTCCCTCGGAAGTTTCTGTTTATCGCTTATCCTTTTCATGCATGTTCCAATCGACAGCACGTTCAGGTAATCGTCCACAAAAATAAGTATACCCATGATAAAGGTCGTAATCAGAGTCTTACGTGTCGTATTGCACAATCTGGATATATACTTGGCAAATCCGAAGCTTCCTTTGGAATCCGTAAGCAGCCTTATCAATCCTCCGAAAAGCAGGCACACAAGCATTACCCACACATTGTCCGCAAGCATATTCTGCAGTGCATCCGTCCACCCGCTTAAAAATCCTTTGCCAAAAGCAAATACCGATGCGAGTATCGAGCCCACTATCATGCATGCAAGACACTGTTTTGTGATAACAGCTCCTATTATGATTATTACCGTTATGATCACAGCCACAAGACCGAGATTTATATCCATATGCCAGTCTCCTTTATTATGTAATAAAAAAAGAGACACACTTGCAGAAATCTACTGCAAATGTGCCTCATCGCACTTCTTATTTACTGGAACTTAGAGCCATTATAATACCATATTTGCTCATAAGCAAGTATCAATTTTACTCATTTTATACTTGTTTTCAAGTATTCACTATGCTATCATATTTTTATTATCAGATTAATTCCGGAGGTTATTTATATGGAAAAAAATCAGTTTCTTATGATTAATGATATTATATATGATATATATTCATGGGAGAAGCTTTCTGACATCAATGAGACTTTTTTCAAGCGCCTCCAGATGCTTCTTCCATTCAGCTATGGCAGCCTCTTTTTTCACAAGGGAGATGCTTCCTCAGATATCGAGCTGTCCGACCCGGTATGCTACCCAGCTTATTTTGCCGAAGCTGAACAGGCATACCTTAAGTCATCCGATGATGACTACCTTCTCTGGATTCTTCATGCCAGGGAGTCTAAGCTCATACGCGAAAGTGACATAATTGATGATGCCGACCGCCTCAACTCCCCGCTGTACCGTGGTTGTTACCACAAATACGACATCTACGACAGCATGCAGCTTACCATTGTACATAGCGGCCGCCTTTACGGCGTCTTAAGTCTGTTCCGCACAAAATCGGACGGCACTTTTTCCAATGATGATATGTTCTTCCTGCAATCCCTTGGCATGCATCTTAATCTTGCAATCAGCCGCTTAATTGACAGCTCCGACACCCACAATTCAACGTCTCTGTCTGTTTCCGACTTCTCAAAGATTTACGGTCTGACTTCTCGTGAAGCCGACATTTTTCAGGCACTCACTCACTTCATGGAAAACAAGCAGATTGCCACCACCATGAATATCAGCGAAAACACTTTACAAAAGCACCTGCAGAACCTTTTCCGCAAATTCGGCGTAGGTTCCAAATGGGAGCTAATGAAAAAAATCAACGAGTGACCGTGGCCCGGCATAACCCCTCCGGCGGCACGCGCAACGCAGACTAAAATCCGCGCGTAGTCTTAACCGCGTGGGATACTAGTTTGGCAAAAAGGCAAGTCCGATAAATGCCAGGATGACAAATGCCAAGCCTATAATAAATAAAACTTTTACCGCAGAATTTTTTACGTATCTCATCACATAACTCTTGCCCGGATTCTGTGGGTTATAGAAAACATCCAATTCCGTTCCGACCGGAAAATGTTCTTTTAATGCATTAGTAGAAATGTGAGCGTTACTTTTAATTACTAAATTCCCATCTTTAACATCATTTTCTACTTCGGTTATTATCTTATTAAATGATGATGATTTTTTTACAACCCAGCCGTACTTAAGTCTTTGATTATATTCAGTGTCATTTACGATATATTTCACTATAGGAAAATGTACTCCGTTGTTATTCCATAATGTATACTTTATGACCCACCCTTTTGTCGTCATAGTACATTGCCCGGTCATCTTTTTATCTTTGTTCTTAAGTATTATCGATACAATTAACAGTATCAGTCCCATCGACGCAAATATTGCAAAAAAACTCATTTTCATTCTGCTAATTTTCCTCCCTGCTTTGCTTTTAATTTAAGCATCCAAATACATTTTTACTATACTATACACTTCCATTGTTTTCAACCGCTCGTTTTCTCTCCCTGTACCCGCGCGCTGTCATCTGCTCCAGTGTTTACCATATGAGCGGCGGCGGTACTGCGTCGGTGTGAGGCCTGTGATTTTCTTGAAAATATGGCCGAAATATGCACCTGATGAAAATGCAAGGAATTCTGATATCTCGGTGCAATTGTATTCCGAATGCTCAAGCATACGACAGGCGACCTTTATTTTTTCCTGCATCACATAATGAGGGAAACCCATTCCCACGGACCGGGTGAACAGCCGGCAGAAATATGTTTTCTCAAGGCCGACAGCGGCAGCGACAGATTCCAGGCTTATATTTTCATGAAGATGATTCTGGATATAATCCATTGCTTTGATGCAATGGATGGAATTTACATGGCTGCGCCTCAGGTTGCGCATACGGGTGGAGTAATCTATGACACACTCACGGTGAAGGCTGCGAAGGCCGGCCTCTGTGTCCGTCTCATCTAGCTGCCTTATATAATAATCGCTGAGAGCATAGCTTTCTATCTGTTCCATGCCTTTTTCGATACAAAAACGCGATATCATGGCAATCGTAACTATTATGTGATAACGCAGATTACGGATTTTGTTGGTTGAAAGGACCCCACGCACCGGACTGTCGACCTCGCCGTAGCCGTCATTAAGTTCCATATACACATCTGTAATTCTTCCGTCACTTACGCCCTCGTAGAAATCCAGCTCGGTATCATATCCGGGATGATGAATTTCTTCCTCCCGCTGTATAAACTGACGGACTACGAGTTCACGTTCAGACTTCCGGCTCATAAGAAAACCTCCATTCTTTTTCTATATATTATCACAATATTTTGATAATAAAAACAATATTTTATTATTTTTTTCGTCAGGAAGGTGTTATCTTGAAATCATAATAAAAATTATTTTGCAGGAGGGTTTATTATGCGAAGATTGGAAGGATTTCAAAGAGGAATTAATCTCGGAGGCTGGCTTTCACAGGGGCCGCTCGACAAACATCATCTCGATACGTTCATCGTGGAAGATGATATTAAAAAAATTGCAGGCTGGGGTGCTGACCATGTCAGGCTGCCGCTTGATTACGAGAATATTGAGACAGAAGAAGGCGGTGACATCGAAGAGGGATACAGGCATATCGAGGACTGTATTTCGTGGTGCCGTAAATACAATTTGAATATGGTGCTTGACCTGCACAAAACACCCGGATATATTTTTGACGACCAGGACTATTCAAAGGATTTCTTCCACAACGAAGAACTGCAGGAACGCTTTCTTAATCTTTGGAAAAAAATCATAAGCCGTTTAGCCAAGGATGCGGACATAGTGATGTTTGAGCTTCTTAATGAAGTCGCGTCTTTTAACGTTGTTGATGAGTGGAATGAATTATCGGCGCGCGCCGTCAAGGTAATCCGCGAATACGCTCCGACAGCCAGAATTCTCTACGGCGGTGTCGGATACAATGCCGTTACATCAATCAAAAAACTTCTGCCGCCGGTTGACGAAAATATTGTTTATAATTTTCACTGCTACGAGCCGCTTATTTTTACACATCAGGCTGCTCACTGGGTTCAGGACATGCCAAAGGATTTTCATATCGGATATCCGGGTGATTTTGACGAATACATGCGCATCAGCCACAGCATGCCAAGCGCAATGACCGGCGCACTTGCCGAGGAAAACAGCAGGCTTAAGGAACTTGGTCCGGATTTCTTTGAGATACTTTTTGACGACGCTATCAAAGCCGCCGAGAAATTGAATGTTCCTCTCTATTGCGGCGAGTACGGTGTCATCGATCAGGCTCCGGCTGAGGATACCGTAAGATGGTTCCACGACATCAATTCCGTATTCCACAAATACGGCATCGGCCGCGCGGTATGGACATATAAGGAACTGGATTTCGGTCTCGTCGGCCCGCACTACGATTCTGTAAGGGAAGAACTCATAGAAAGCATATTCGGATAGAAAAAATACCTCAAGACGCATTAAAAGAACCGGTACACATGAAACTGTACCGGTTCTTTGTGTTAAAGTCTGTTATTTACTTTTCATTGCCCAACGCATTTTGGTCGAATGTGCCCTTGCGTTTTCGGCGCACTCCTTAGCGGAAGGCCGCACAACGTCCTTGGAATAATCCGAATATACACCATTCTTAAAACCATCTTTTAGTGCTTTTTTCACTATTCTGTCCTCACCGGAATGGAATGTCAGGATTGCTGCTCTCCCGCCCGGTTTCAATGCACCCGGAAGCTTCTCCATAAATTCATAGAGAACCTCATATTCATGGTTGACATCTATTCTCAATGCCTGAAAGACGCGCTGGCAGGTTTTCTTAACCGTGTCTTTGCGCTCTTTCTCCGGTATAAAAGAAAGTGTATTTTCTATTATTTCACGAAGTTTAAAAGTCGTATCTATTCTGTGACCCTTACGGATTTCATCAGTTATTGCCTCTGCAATTTCGTCACAGTAAGGCTCATCTGAGTTCTCATATAACATACCCGCCAGTTCATCACGCGAAATATTGTCAAGTCGTTCTGCCGCACTGATGCCGCATTGCTGGTTCAGTCTCAGATCTAACGGTCCGTCGGTTTTAAATGTGAAACCGCGCTGCGGATTATCTATCTGCATCGACGACACTCCAAGGTCAGCCAGGATAAAATCAAATCCACCGGCTTCCTTTGCAATTTCGTCTATCGTGCAGAAATTCTGTAACTTAATTGTAAGGATATCACTTCCGAAACCAAGTTTCTCAAGTCGTTCACGTGTCTTTGCCGACTCTTCCGGGTCGACATCCGTGGCATACATATGGCCACTGCCCTCAAGTTTCTCAAGCATAGCCCTTGTGTGCCCGCCATATCCCAACGTCGCATCAAATCCCGTCTGTCCGGGTTTTATATCCAGAACGTCCAGAATTTCATTAACCATTATCGAAATATGCATTCCGGCAGGGGTGTTGCCCTTGCTGATTACATGCGCTACCGTATCCTTATATTTGTCAGGCTGAAGTTCCTTATATTTTTCTTCAAATTTTCTCGGATATTTGCCCTTGTAACGCACGCGCCTCTTGTGTTCGGTTTCCATCCGTATGCTCCTTTTGTATCAATTTCTATTCTCTCTCACTCTTACGGCGTTTCTTTAATGTCATGGTAAAAATACCAAGTCCTGCAAGTCCCGTAAGTCCTGTAAGAAGAACTGTTATATTATCTTCACCGAGTTTCGGGTCATTATCCGACGGTGTTTCTGTATTTCCGGGATTTTCCGGTTTTTCATCGTCTCCCGGTTTTTCATCATCTCCCGGCTCTTCATTGTCTCCCGGCTCTTCCTCATTTCCCGGTTCTTCATTGTCTCCGGGATCTGTAGGAGAATTTAGGGTGAATTTGGCATGGAGTGCAACTCCGCCCGTCTGTGTGGCATCAATCGATGCTGTCGGGAGCGTAAATTCTGCATCCAGATACCATCCGTCAAATGTATATCCTTCCTTGACAGCCGGCTTGAATTCAGTCACTCCGATTCCGTATGTGTATGTGGCCGGATTACCGGCATCATTGGTTCCGCCATTAAGTTCATATGAGATATCATATACTGCCGGCGTGAATTTTCCATATAAATGAACCGTTCCTGTCTGTGTAGTATCAATTGTTGTTACCGGGAGCGTAAATTGTGCATCCAGATACCATCCGTCAAATGTATATCCTTCCATTGACGCATTCCCAAGTATGATATCGTTCTTGCCCTGTGGGTATGTTGAAAGATTATCCGGCGAATTAACGGCTCCCTCCGGGAGATGATATACTACATTCAATTCATCATAAAATTGTGCCGTAAGATATACATATCCACCGTAGCCACCCGACTTAAATACACCGGTTACCTTCCAGTTCTTAAATAATTCCGATTTGGCTGATTCTCCCATAATGTCGGAATAATCAGAAACATTATGTGCGAAATAATAACTACCGTCATCATATTGCTCATCTGCAGTAGAGCTTTTCACATTTTTAATTCGGTTGTTGTTATCATCATAATATACAATCTGATAATAAGCATATTCATACAATGTATGCGTACCCGATATCTGGATTTCATCGCCTGGATTAACATAATAATCCTGTGTACTGTCAAATGTCCCGTATGATGTCATCCAATCATCCGCAGTGTATGTTGCCGCAAAGGCAGGCATTACATTGCACATAACGAGCATCACCACCGTTACAAGTGCTGCAAATTTCTTTTTCCTCGCTCTTATTTCTGAGTTCATATAAACCTCCGTTATAAATATTTATCTAAAATGACTTATATCATCTTAAGATTAAGTGTTATGTCTGAATCCGGCAGTCTCGCCCACAATCAAAACCACCGCCATTATCGTAGCCATCTGTGCCCTGTAAGTAAAAAAAGAGTGCAAATATGAATGGTTATGTAATACAATATACCTTATATACGGAATTATTGCAAGAATTAAATACATACAAATATTGCGCTTATTGATATTTTTTCGTTTATAAACATATCCTGTGTATATTGCGCCAAGAATGATAAATACTCCTCCGGCAATTCCGGCCGGTCCGTATTCCCATGGAAAAAGATGACGGATATTGCGGGTCACCGCGCCAATATAATACCGCCACGGTGCGATGCCTATGTCCCCGCCAAGTCTCTCGCGCACATGTCCGGTAATATAAGGCATAACATCTTCACGAAGAATCACTGCCGCAAGTCCCCATTTCATAAGCCACATTCCGACATATCCGATACTCCATAACAATACGGATTTCAATATTTTCTTCACATCGGCATGTCCTTCGTTACGAATATCAATCCATATTATCAGCAGGAGCGGAACTAAAAGTGTCAAGGTCTCTGTTGTAAGAAAATCCATATACGAAGTTATCATTCCGATTATCATAAAGAATAATCCTGTATCTTTCACATTCCCTTTAAACGCTTTCAACGTTCCTATACACGACGCAAGAAGCATAATTATATATGTCCATGTATATTCCAGGGACATCGGCACATACCAGGATGATGTAAGTATCAGTCCGCACGCGGCTGCCACAGCCGGCAGATATGCTTTGTTTCTGATGAGTATAACCATAAGCCATGCTGTTAATCCGGCAATTATAACTGCATTGATAACGTATATCTGTTGTATGTTAAAAAACATTATAAGCGGTCTTACAACCGCAATGCTCCCATGCCAATAGCGCATATATTGCTGATTTGCCTCATATCCACCGGTAACGGCATCATAAAGATTCACATTCTCATTCTGATATTCAGTGTAATAATATGCAGATTTCATAACCGATTCAAGCGGATGCCCACTATCATATTGATATGCAATGCCAAGCAGTATTGAATCAGCATAACGGTCTATTTTGCTGCCATCCACGCCATTGATCTTCTCACCGAAGAGTTCGCCGTCCTTTAGGAATCCTGCCGATTCGGTCATATTATTTCTGATTGCATCCCGCGGGATAAGAGCTGCTGCCACCGAAGCTGCCACCATAATAATAAAAACCGCTATATACTTCAAGACATTTAAACCTGCCCGCATCCTTAAATCCTCTTAAATCTACATATTTCCCTGCAGTGTGTCCTTAACCACACCAAAAAATTCCCTGAACATATTACTTGGCATATATGACGCGACAACATATGCCGATATTCCGCTTACGTTCTTAAATCCCTGTTTCTCGGCTATTTTGACAGCACGGTACACATGGAATTTACTGGTAACGATCCCGACTTTTGCATTGTCATTATCTATAATTGCCTTGCTGTTTCGTATGTTCTGGATCGTATTCATGGAATCAGGCTCCATAATGATTCTTGATTCATCAATGCCTTTTTCCACAAGATACTTTCTCATTCCTTCCGCTTCCGAGCAAGGTTCATCATATCCCTGTCCGCCGGACACTATGCATTTAGTATCAGGATTGCCATCAAGGTATTCTATCGCACTGTCAAGTCTCGCCTTGAGGATTGAACTCGGGCCGTCTTCCCTGATCATTGCGCCAAGCACGATTATGTAATCCAGATTATCTTCGCCCTTAGAATTGATCCTGCTGGCTATACACGCCTCTATTACCGCAAAAAAGCCAAGGCATACCGCACACAGTGCAATAAATGCTATCCTGAACCACTTCGGCAGGCGCATCCATAAACCAAACCACACTGCCCATGTACAGAATATAAAAAATATTCCCAATGCAAGCCACACCGCAAAAAAAGCTGAGCCATATCCGGCACTGTGGACTTTAAGTCCATACAATATACAAATTATTCCAATCAGTGCAAATATGCACATAAAAACAATCTTTGGTACACTCATTTTTCTCACAATATTCCCGCCTCTCCATAATAAACTATATGTACATTATTTTAACAGCAATTTCAGAGCGCGTCAATCACACCCTGCACACCGTTTTCGTCAAAAATTTCTTTATAATATGCCACTTCATCACGGATTATTTTATCTATGACCTTCATTCCCAGAAGTTCCACCGGTGCATTGTCATCCGTCATTATGAGCTTTCCCGCATTGTATGCGATACTATTGTCTCTTACCTTATTCATCATAAAACGGAGGTCTGCGTCCTTTATTCCGGATATATTATCATTTAGCACACCCATCATATCATTATTATCAGATGCAAACAGCTCGCGGTTGGTTGAATTGTCAACCTCAACCGTGTACACATTGCCAAAGACCGACGAAATGGTATCTGCAAGATACTGATTGATGTCACCGTCATCATTTCCTCTCATGTTCATGTTGACGACCATGACTCCGTTCTCATTCAGATGTGATTTAACAAGCCTGAAAAACTCGACCGATGACATCTGAAAAGGGATCGTTATATCCTGGTAAGCATCCACCATAATAACGTCGTATTTTCTGTCGGATGCATTAAGAAATGCCCGTCCGTCATATGTCGTCACGTTGATATCATCCGGAAGTGCAAAATATTTTCTTGACAGTTTCGTTATTTTTTCATCAATCTCCACGCCTTCGATGTTCATGTCGCCAAAATATTTACGGCACTGTGTCGCATATGTTCCTGTTCCCATTCCGAGGATAAGCACCTCCATACTGTCAGGATTCTTATCAGGGACCATAAGCGGCGCTGCCATTGCATAATCATAATACAATCCGGTCAGAGTATCATCTTTCATATACACTGACTGGACGCCGAACAATACATTGGTTGACAGTGACACCTGTTTGTCATCTTCAGAAACCTGAAGATAATTATATATTGATTCGCCTTCATATGTAAGGTCTTTCTGCCAGAACGCGAATGAGTCCCCATGTCCGAATACACAGCATGCCACGAAGATAACTCCGGATATGATAACTTTCTTATATCCGACACGGCTGCTTACAAAATATATTACCGAAAGCACGATTAATATACCCGCAAAAATAAGGAATGTTATTGATGTTCCTACCGCCGGAATTGTCACAAATGTCGGCACAAATGTTCCGATAATGCTTCCAATCGTGTTAAATGCTCCAAGTGTTCCGACCGTTCTGCCGCTGTCGTCAAGACTGTTTACGGAGTATTTGGCCAACGACGGTGTAACCGTCCCCAATAAGAAGAGCGGAAAAACAAATATTACCATACATGCACAGAATGCAGCTATGATAAGGAAATTATTATTCACCGTAAAAATAAGCAGTGCTGATATTCCAAGCACAATATACTTGCCGGCAACCGGAATCAATGCTATCCATACTGCTGCAATGAGTATCCTGCCGTATAACTTGTCAGGGTTGGGCGATTTATCCGCACTCTTTCCTCCGTATATATTTCCGAGTGCCATGGCAATCATGATCGTGCCTATAATAATCGTCCAGACTATCTGCGATGAGCTGAAATACGGCGCAAGAAGCCTGCTCGCTCCGAGTTCTACCGCCATAACAGACATTCCCGCAAAAAATTCCGTAAGGTACAGAAATATTTTGTTTTTTAATACACCTCTGTTTTCCATATAAAATTCCTTCCTAATTCTTTACCGAATATTCACTTTTTTCTATTATTTTCTTGTAATATGTGACAAAAGCATCCAGTGCCGGTGAACGCCATTTATTCTTATGTATCAGCAACTGTGTCCACACCGGAATATCAAAGTCATCAACCGGCAGATACACAAGTCTGCCATCCTTAACATAGCCATCCGTAATAAAGTCTGGCAGAAAAGACATCAGTCCGCTTTCCGCCACCATTGCACATATCTGCAACGGATTGCCGGCTTCAAGCACCGGTTTGATTTCATATGATGACGAGGCCAGCTTTTCATCAAGGAGCCTTCTGTAACTCATTCCATGCTCTGTAAGTATAAACGGTTCTTCTATTATATCATACACATTCAGGTGCTGTATATGCGCAAGACGATTTTCTGCCGATGCCACGAAATGTGCCCGCTCCATTCTTTCCGCGCATATTTCAAACTCCGACTCGTATATATGCGAATCGAGTGTGAATACCAGGTCCGCTTCATTTTTCCTAAGCATGTCAAACATCTTCTCGGTTCCGCATTCTGTAATCGTAAGCCTGATTCCCGGGTATTGTCTTCTGAATCCAAGATACTCTCTGCCGAAGTATCGGTTAGCAACCGAACTCGACATTGCAAGCCTTATATCTCCGTCAATCTGACCGCATCCGTTAATATCGGTAAGCATCTTCTCGTGTGCATTAAGAATATTCCTGGCATAACCAAGCACAACAATACCATCGGATGTAAGCGATATTCTGTGATAAAACCTGTCAAAAAGCACTGTCCCCAGCTCTTTCTCAAGCATTTTTATCTGTGACGATACCGTCGACTGCGTATATCCCAGTTTCTCTGCAGCCGCGGAAAATCCGGAGTGTTCGCACACTGCCACAAATGTTTTCAAAATATTAATGTCCATATCAACCTCATACAAACGATATTTCCGATAGTATACCATAAAATCATCAATTTTACAAATGTTGCTTGCGGCCGTATACTTAAATTAAAATGTTTTTTGAAGGAGAATGTTACTTATGGAACGTGAAAAACTCGGCAGCAGACTGGGGTTTATTATGCTTTCTGCCGGATGCGCCATCGGCTGCGGCAATGTATGGAAATTCCCGTGGATGTGCGGGCAGAACGGCGGTGGCAGCTTTATGCTTGTCTACATCCTGTGTCTTCTGATACTTGGTATCCCGGCAATGGTTATGGAATTTTCTGTCGGACGCGCATCACAGGTAAGTCCGATTTATATGTATAAGAAGTTATCCAAGCCCAAGCAGAAATGGGGTGTATTCGGCTGGTTCTGTCTCGCCGGCAATGTGTCACTTATGGCATTTTACACCGTTGTTTCAGGCTGGATTATATACTATTTTGCTAAATTTCTTACCGGAAATTATGCTTCTCTCGGATTCAGTTCAATGATTTCCGAGCCTTCCGTAAACGTAATATTTATGGCTGTTACAGTTGTAGTTGCTTTTTTTATATTATGTTTTAACCTGCAGGGCGGCCTGGAGCGTGTAACTAAATATATTATGTCGGCTCTTCTCGTACTCATGCTTGTGCTTGCAATCCACAGTCTTACATTAAGCGGTGCCGCCGAAGGCTTAGCATTTTATCTCAAGCCCGATTTTTCCAAAATCAATGGTTCTGTAATGGTCGGTGCCATGAATCAGGCTTTTTTTACCTTATCTACCGGCATGGGCGGTATGGCCATATTCGGAAGCTACATAGGTAAGGAACATTCCCTGATGGGCGAATCAGTAAATGTTATTCTTCTCGATACTTTTGTTGCAATCCTTGCCGGTATAATCATTTTCCCGGCTTGTTTCACATACGGTCTCGAAGTTAACGCCGGTCCAAGTCTCCTATTTGATACCATGGCAACCGTGTTTAACAACATGTCGGGCGGACGCATATGGGGAAGCCTGTTTTTCATGTTTATGATTTTTGCAGCGATGTCAACCGTGCTCGGTGTATGCGAAAATATCCTCGCTATGATACGGGATCTTACCGGCTGGTCCAGACCAAAGGGTTGTCTGGTATGCGGTATCATAATCTTCCTGCTTGCGTTAACTACGGCACTCGGATTCAGTGTATTTAAATTCGAGCCGTTTGCCGCCGGTACAACCTGGCTTGATTTCTGGGACTTCATAGTATCGTCCACCATTCTTCCTCTCGGCTCGCTTGTTCTCGCTCTGTTCTGCTGCAACAAGTTTGGCTGGGGCTGGGACAATTTCATCGCCGAAGCCAACACCGGCAAAGGCATGAAAATAAAGCCTTGGATGAAACCCCTTTTCCGCTTCGTGGTCCCTGTTGCAATCGTATTTATCTATGTGTACGGAATGATTACTTTTAAGTGGAAATAATATAAGAGCGCATATTGTCATACAGGACAGTATGCGCTCTTAATTTATGCGGTTATCAAATTTAGCAAGAGCGTCTTAATGCAATCTTAATACAGAGCGCCGGATCATTACACTGATTTTTTATACGCCGTGGTATACTTCATATAAACAAGCTGAAATAGGAGAAATACAGATGTCTGAGGTTATACATAGAAAAAAGCGGTTGTCATCTTTTAGGCTGATCGTTCTGGGCTTTGCCGGCGTTATTCTGCTTGGAGCGCTGATATTGATGCTGCCGATTTCATCGACTGCCGGAGTTGTCACGCCGTTTAACGAGGCGCTGTTCACTTCGACCTCCGCCGTTTGCGTTACGGGACTGGTTGTGCAGGATACGGGCAGTTATTGGTCCGCTTTTGGGCAGGCGATAATACTGCTGCTGATCCAGATAGGCGGACTCGGTGTTGTAACAGTTGCGGCATTTTTCGCTATGCTGTCCGGCAGAAAAATATCGCTGATGCAGCGCAGCACCATGCAGGATGCCATCTCTGCACCGAAGGTCGGCGGGATCGTCCGCCTGACCCGCTTTATTGTACGGGGAACTTTTT